>OFGE01000009.1_pt1 | contig 193689 bp, 163 predicted proteins | sample 1521681 | NCBI WGS metagenome assembly OFGE01 (sample SAMEA3504093, study PRJEB24116) | mouse gut metagenome | biome: mouse gut; feature: mouse-associated habitat; material: faeces | place: Denmark | collected 2011 | reverse complement strand
GTTGAGCTCGATGCATCGAGCGATAGAGTTTTGATTGCATAAAAGTTTACGGTTTTTGGTAAACTTTTTTCAGGACGGGACACTGTTTGTGGAATATAACAGTATGATAATCAGTGTCTTCTTGATATACAGTGCCCCAGTTCAGAGGAATCGTATTCCTGCAAAATATTGACGGATAGCGACTTACTCTACGCAAGCTGTTTGGTAGCTCTTGGTGAAATTGCTTGGCGCCACCGGCTGGCAATCTTCAATGGTAAAATGGAAAAACGGTAAAAATTCCTGGCGATTTTTTTACCGTTTTGCTTTTGGTGGGCATTCGGTAAAAATCTGGCACCTTTCTTAAACCGTTTTTCTGACAAATGTATTGATTCAATGTCCAATATGCCTGCTGGCCAAGTTGTATCATGGCTCGGGATTGAAGAGAACCTGGGAGGGAGCCGGTGGGATAGCAGATGGGGAGACATGTGGCTGAGCTTAAAAAATCGCGATATGTATCAAAAATCATCAGTGCCCTCTGCCCTTTTGCTGTGGAACGTAATTGTTTTATTATCAAAAACATTGCTCAAAAGCGATGCCCCAAAACGGGGAATCGATATTTTAAAATGAATTGACAATAAATCAGTTGTGTTCCATAATGTGCTTTTTTGTCGTATAATCCTTTGGCTGTCAGCGTGTTCTGTTTTGGCTGGGTTCCCAATGTGCTTTCACTTGTCCCGTTTGGAACCACATGCTTTTCTAATGTGTTGATGTCCATGCTGTTGTGCTTGCCTGTAGTTCCTAACATGTCTTTTTATTGCCTGTTTGGAACTTTCTTGTTGTGTAATGCTTTGGCTGTCATTGTATTGTGCTTGGCTGTGGTTCCCGATGTGCTTTTCCTTGTCCCGTTTGGAACCACATGCTTTTGTAATGTGTTGATGTCCATGCTGTTGTGCTTGCCTGTAGTTCCTAACATGTCTTCTTTTTGCCTGTTGGGAACTTTTTTATTGTGTAATCCTTTGGCTGTCAGTGCGTTATGTTTTGGCTTGGTTCCCAATGTGCTTTCCCTTGTTCTGTTGGGAACCACATGCTTTTGTAATATGTTGATATGCATATTATTGTGCTTGCCTGTGGTTCCCAATATGTCACATTTTTGCCCGTTAGGAACTCCCTTGTCGTATAATCCTTTGGTTGTCAGTGTGTTATGCTGTGGTGAATATATGATTAGTCAACTAGGGATGGTGCGGTGCTCCGAAAAGCTTGGATATACCACGAGAGCATTATGCAAGTGTGGTTCTTCGGAGCACTTTTACATAACCGGATAGCCATCATCTAAGGCTTGAAGATTGCAGCGAACCTTGGAAAATGTAGCACTGGAAAACATAGCACTTGGAAAACATAATTTTGGAACCGGGCCGCAAGTTTCCATCAGACTTTTCGCCTGAGCCTTGATCTCTGTCAAGATAGCCGGAAAATTCGCTTATTTACGCTCCAAGGGTTTGCTTTTAATTAATATAGTCCACTAGTGGGCACTTTAAATTAAACATCGTTCTTTGAAATCTTTGATAATCGCATAGTTATGTATCTTTTTGGAGCGTGACGATTTGAATTGAAAAGTTGTTTTAGCTTTGCCCAAAAGCTCAAAGCAATGAATCAAGGCAAATATATCTTCGCTCAACTTACAGATTTTCTTCCCCGTCGTGTCTTTGACCGTTTGGTAGAGAAGTATTCCGGGAATAAGAAAATCAGAACATTCACCTGTTGGAATCAGATGCTGTGCATGATCTTCGGACAACTGACCGCCCGAGACAGTATGCGTGACCTTATGCTCAGCCTTGAGGCACACAAGAACAAGTATTACCACTTGGGATTCGGTGCAACAGTTAGCCGTACCAATCTGGGGAAAGCAAACCGGAATAGAGATTATCGTATCTATGAAGAATTTGCTTATACCCTGATTGCGGAAGCCCGTAATAGCTACAACAAAAATGACTTCGAGGTGAAAGTTGACGGTAATGTTTATGCCTTTGATTCCTCCACCATAGACCTTTGTCTGAATGTTTTTTGGTGGGCGGAATTTAGGAGACACAAAGGAGGCATCAAACTTCATACCTTGTATGATGTAAAGACTTCCATACCGACAATCGTACTGGTAACCAATGCTAAAGTACATGACGTAAACATGCTGGATGAGTTGAGTTATGAAAAGGGAAGTTTCTATATCATGGATAAAGGATATGTTGACTTCACCCGTTTGCATAAGCTTCACACCTGTGGTGCTTACTTCGTTACACGTGCAAAGGATAATATGAGATTCCGTAGAATGTATTCCCGTGAAGTCGATAAAACAACCGGAATAAAATGTGACCAGATTGGAATGCTTGAAACGTATAAATCACTCAAAGCATATCCGGACAAACTCCGGCGGGTTAAATACTACGATGAAGAACTGGACAGAGAATTTGTGTTCATCACCAACAACATGGAACTCTCAGCAGAAGAAATTGCTTTGCTATACAAGAACCGTTGGCAGGTGGAACTATTTTTCAAATGGATAAAGCAACACCTGAAAGTAAAATCTTTTTGGGGCACCACGATGAATGCAGTCAAGACACAAGTGTACTGTGCCATCATAACATACTGCCTGGTTGCCATTGTCGCTTACAAATTGAAAGTTAACCGTCCAATCTACGAAATTCTACAAATTTTGAGCTTTTCTCTACTGGATAAAACACCTGTAAGAGAGATACTTACCGATTGCGATTACAAAAATGTCAAAGAACTAAATTATAAACAATTGAAAATCAGCTGGGATTAAGTGCCCAGCAGTGAATATAGTCGTACCTTTACCCAGCTAACAACTTTTAACTAAATAATTCATTATGCTTAAAACGATCAAGTCTTCATTATTCAAATTCTGCATTGCATTGTTTGCTCTTGCAGCATTGAATATGTTGATTCCTGTGGTCAACGCACAGGAACCTGCCCAATCGGGGGGGGGTAGTCAGCGGTATAGTTTCTGATGACCAGGGCCCTGTAATAGGTGCCGCTGTAATGGTCAAAGGTGGTACCGGAGGCGTCACCACCGATGTGGACGGTCACTACGTCCTTAAAGTTGTCAAGCCGGGTGACATCGTAATCTTTTCTCTTCTCGGCTATGAGGATCTTGAGCTTGCCTAGTCCGGAAACGTTGCCTGTGCATAGCTTTTTCCCTGCTATGCTTGACTGTCTTGCATCTCCGGAAGAGAACCCTTGCCAGAGGAACAACACATTCTGGGCATGTTTCGGCGGATATGTGACTGCTCCTCATTCATGGACGAGGACGAATTTGTATTCGACTTTCAATATTGACGATGCATGGAACCAGTGGACTGTTGACTGGTATTACACTGCCGAAGGCGGAAAAGGTCTATATCCTGGATGGTTTGCCGTTCAGAGGCTTACAGAGGGAAAGGGATATTATTACCAGATGGCCCAGCTTCTCCGTGTGTATGTGATGCAGATGGTGGCTTCCCTTCAGGGACCTCTTCCTTATTCCAAGGTTGCCAACGGTGACTTCTATGTGTCTTATGATGATGAGCGCACTGCATGGCACGCTATGTTTGATGACCTTGATGCTGCCATTGTCGAAATCCAGAGCGCCGCGGCTTCCGGCTCGGCTCCTTTGGCTGCAGTTGACCGCATCTATGGCGGTGACAATGTGAAGTGGCTCAAGTTCGCAAATACACTCAAACTCCGTATGGCAATGCGCATCAGCAATGTGGAGCCTGAATACGCTAAACAGAAAGCTGAGGAGGCTGTGGCTTCAGGCGTGATGGAGAATATTACAGACAGCGCATATGACAATCTGAACGGCCGTTACAACAACGGTTTCTATACTCTTGCCGTAGGCTGGGGAGGTGAGGTTATGGCAAATGCCTGCATCACTTCATATATGAACGGTTATCAGGACCCTCGCCGTGAGAAGTATTTCCTTCCGTCTGCTTATGACGGCTCTTATATGGGCGTGCGTTCCGGAATCGCCGGCATGAACAAGTCAAATTATGTCGAGTATTCTCATATGATTTATTCCGAAGAGGCCAACAAGACTGCTCCGATGCCAGTCATGCTTGCTTCCGAGGCGGCTTTCCTCCGTGCCGAGGGCGCGTTGAAAGGCTGGAACATGGGAGGTGATGCCAAGAGTTTCTATGAGCAGGGAATACGGCTCTCATTCGACCAGTGGGGAGCTTCCGGAGCTTCCGACTATATCGCGAACTCGACTCGCGTTCCTGGGGATTACGTTGATTCCAAGACTCCTGCAAACAATATTGCCAACAAGTGCAAGGTAACTGTGGCATGGGAGGATAACGTGTCGGATGCCAAGAAGCTTGAGCGTATAATCACCCAGAAATGGATTGCCGGCTATCCTAACGGACTTGAGGCATGGAGTGATTTCCGCCGTACAGGATATCCTTACATCTTCCCTCCAAAGGACAACATGTCCAATAATGAAGTTGATTCGGAGCTTGGACAGAGGCGTCTCCGTTTCTCCCAAAGCGAGTACAACAGGAACAGCGGCAACGTGACTGCAGCCGTTCAGATGCTCTCAAACCAGCAGGATAAGGACTATACCGACCTCTGGTGGGCGCAGAGTCAGAAAAAATATTAGTAAGGGGAATGAGTCCGCAAAACGAATTTATAATGAAAAAGAAATTACATATCATTTCAGCATTTTGCCTCCTTATGATGGTGGCCGCGTCATGCAGCGACTGGACAAGGCCTGAGGCTAATGTATATGAGCCTGCAGGCGTTGAGGGTTCGGATAAGGATGAAGCATATTATGCTAATCTCCGTGCCTGGAAGGCTTCACGCACGGTGGATGAAAAGGGTGTGCCGAACCGTTCTGTATCTTTCGGCTGGTTCAGCGACTGGACCGGTGTCGGGGTAAACATGTCAAACCAGCTTATGGGACTTCCTGATTCTGTGGATTTCGTGTCCATGTGGGGCAACTGGCATGGTTTGAGCCCGGAGAAGAAGGAAGACCTTCGCAAGGTGCAGGAAATCAAGGGCACAAAAGTGCTCATGTGCTTCATAATCGGCAATATAGGAGACCAGACTACTCCGCAGGAGGTGAGGACAAGCAAAAATGTGGATGGAGTCCAGTACTCTACTGAACAGGATGCGGTAAATGCCTATTGGGGATGGAATGAGGATAAGGAGGCCGCGATACGCAAATATGCGCGTTCAATCCTTGATACCATTAAAGTGTATAACTGGGATGGCTTTGACCTTGACCTCGAGCCTCATTACGGTTCTGCAGGAAACATAGCTTCTTATCCGGAAAGGCTTCATATGCTTCTTGACGAGATGTCCAAGGAACTCGGGCCTAAATCCGGTACGGATAAGCTCCTTTGTGTGGACGGTGAGCCTGATTGGCTTCTTCCTGAGGATGGGCAGCTGCTTGACTATTTCATTATCCAGGCATATTATGACGGAAGCGACTCAAGCATTGACGGCCGTCTTGAAGGGCTGTTCCGTACATATGAGGGCATATATTCACGTGAAGCCATTGTCGGAAAGACAATCCTTTGTGTCAACTATGAGTCATATGGCACATCCGGCGGAGGCTCATACAATTCAAGGGTTCTTGGCCGTACTTTCAAACTGAACGGCTATGCGGCTTACCGCTACCCTGAGGTGGAGGCGCCTATCGGAGGAATCGGAGCTTTCCGAATGATTTTTGACAAAGACTATGCGTTTTTCAGGGAGGCGATGAAGACATTGCATTCCGGAAACATCGGTACTAACGAATAATTGTTTGAAGATATGAAGATAAACATAATAAAAGCCGGCATATTGCTTTTTTCCGCTGCAGCTTTGGCTGCATGCGACAATGCAGGATACCAGGAAGTGGAAAACGGCATTTTCATCAGCGAGGCGGCACCTTCAACCACTTTCAACAAGCAGATTGAGAATCTGACCGTCAAGGGTGATGTCAGCACTGCCATACATGTCCGTCTTGCTCAGCCTCTTGACAAGGATGTGCATGTAAAGCTCGGATTGGCTGAAAGCTTTGTTGCCGAGTATAATGCCACTTATGGGGCGAACTATGAGATTCTGTCCGAGGAATATCTTTCTTTTGACAGGGAAACGGTGATTCCGGCGGGAAGCCTGTCGTCGGATGCTGTGAACATCAACATCAAGAGGTATCCTACCGGTGACGGTATCGCATACTGCGTGCCTGTCTGCATCGAGTCTGCTGACGCTGATATTGAGATTATGCCTGCGAGCGGACGTATCATGTACATGCTTACTGCACCTCTCATGCAGAAGGTTCCGGGAATCGTTTCTTCAACCGTTCCGACAGGTACCGGTGATTGGGGCGTTGCGACCAATGAGTGGACTTTGGAAGGATGGGTGAACATGGGTTCTTTCCCTATCAATAACCAGGCGATTTTCACAGGTGACTGTACAAATCCTGACGGAGGATGGAATGAGATTTATGTCCGTTTCGGAGATGCCAATGTCCCTTATGACGTAATGCAGATAAAGACAGGTGGCTCGCAGTGGGAGAGCACTACGAAATTCACCCGTAACACATGGTATCATGTGGCTATATCTTATGCAAACGGCAAGGCTGTGCTTTATGTGAACGGTCAGGAGGACAGTTCTAAGGACATAACTGCCTCATACCTTATAAATAACCTCACTTTGTGCGGCTCCGGCAGCTATTTCAGGACTACGGCATTGATGGCCCAGGTACGTTTCTGGAAGAAGGCTCTTGCGCCTGCTGTCATCAAGGATGCCATGAACAGGGAGGTCCCGGCTGACTCGGACGGCCTGTTCGGCTATTGGAAACTGAATGAGGGCGAAGGTGACAAATTCAAGGATTCTACATCAAATGGCTTTGATTTGACCTGTACCAATGCACCTTCATGGTCGTCTTATGAGGTTGACTTTACAGATCCTAATGCAAAAGAAGAGTAGAAGAATACATTAGTCTATATGCAGAAAGCGGCGGAGTGTAATGCTCCGCCGTTTTTTTTTTGCATGTTCCTAAAGAAAACTGGGATGGCTGCATTGCGGCCATCCCAGTTTTGTCTTGCTTGTTGATGAATTATTTTGAAGACTCTACAGAGACCTTTCTGAAATCTTTCATCAGCTTCATGATGTTAAGCGCAGCTTTGCGGGCACGTGCTCCTGCAGCCTTGTTGCCTTTCTCTACCTGAGCCTCGGCATTCTGCGCGAACACCTCGTACTCTGCTTTGATCTGATCTACAAGCTCTTTCATTTCCTGAATTTTTAGTAGTTCGTTAAACATTAATCGTCAAAAGTTCCGGCAAGATATGGAAACTCTTTGAGATATGCAAATTTTTGTCAGTAATTCTTTGAAATTTACCGCAATAGGCCTCGTCCCGGCAAAATCTCATGCCTGCTTGGGCTTTGTGTTGACTGTGTTCATGGCCCTGTCAGGACCTATTGTGGCCCAGGCCTTTACACCCTCAATTACCCTTGCGCAGATGTCTTTCATCTGCTCCTGTTCTTCCTCGCTCAGTTTCCCGAGCACGAAGCCGACCTGCTGTCCCCGTCCGAAATCATTTCCTATGCCGACGCGGATACGGGCATATTCCTGCGTACCTATAAGCTCTGTTATGTTGGCAAGCCCGTTGTGGCCTCCAGCGCTGCCGTTCTTGCGGAGCCGCAGCGTGCCGAAAGGAATGTTCAGGTCGTCCGATATGACCATGAGGTTCTCTGCCGGAATCTTCAGCTCGTTCATCCAGTAGCGTACAGCCTTGCCGCTGAGGTTCATGTAGGTTGACGGCTTGAGAAGGATGAACTTCCTTCCTTTGAACGATACTGAAGCAGTGCTTCCGTAACGTCCCTGCTCAAAAACAATATTGGATGCCTGAGCCCAGGCATCCAATACCATAAATCCCATGTTGTGTCTGGTTCCGGCGTATTCCGCGCCAATGTTCCCCAGACCTGCAACCAAGTAATTCATTGCGGGTCAGATGATTACTTTCCCTGCTCCATCTTTGCCTGCTGAGTTGCACGTGTAGGACGTACTGAGCAGATGATAGTAGCCTTAGGTGACACGATTGTAACGCCTTCGTAGTTGAGGTCGCCGGCAACAATCTGCTTGCCTATCATGAGGTGTGTGGAATCAACCTCGAGCATGTCAGGAAGATTGTTCATCATGGCGCTTACGCGGAGCTTGCGGCTTGAGATGAGGAGCTTGCCACCGAGTTTCACACCCTCTGAGTGTCCGGTTACCTTTACAGGAATGTCGATTGTGACAGGCTTGCTCTCGCATACTGCAAGGAGGTCAACGTGGATGGCCTCGTCAGTTACAGGGTGATACTGCACCTCGTGAAGCACTGCGAAATATTTCTGGCCGTTGTCAAGGCTCAGGTCGATGATGTACGAGTTCGGAGTGTGGGTGATTGTCTTGAGGTCTTTTGCGTCAACTGTGAAGAGTACGTTCTCCATACCGAGTCCATAGATGTTGCAAGGGACCTTTCCCTCTTTGCGCACTGCCTTTACGGCTGCCTTGCTGCCGGCCTCGCGGACCTGGCCATTGAGATCAATGTGTTTCATTGTCGTATTGATTTTAAAATGTGTTACTCAGTCCGGACTTGTTCCGGACCCCATTGCACCAAAAAGCACACGGCTTTTTATGGGGCCGCAAATATATGCAATTTCCCCGAGACTGCAAAATGTCTTTTTATTCCACCAGTCCGGTGGCACGGTTCCATGCCAGTGTCCTGTAGTATTTGTCCAGTTCCGGATGCCCGTGGCAAGGAAGATACATCGACAGGCCGCAGTGCGTATCTATATCAAAGCCTCCGTCATATGCGGACCCGTGGATGAAAGACGGTGTGGCGGCCTTGTAGCTGATGCATCCGGAAATTGCCCTCCTGAGCTCTTCCAGTTCGGCGGCATCTGCGCCCGCTTCCGTCAGGATGCTTTCTAGGTCGTAGAACCAGTGGTAGCTGTATCTGTAATACCGCTGCACCTTGTCCGGGTCCATTGAGTCCAGGCCGCTCCTGTATTTGCTGAACAGTTTCCTGCATACCAGGGCGACAGGCTCCAGGCGGCTGCAGTCCACGAGCGATATGGTCGCTGACCTGTTGAGGCCGGACTGGATGTCATATCTGGTGAAATAGTCCTCGCATACTTTTTTAGGATCGGAGACGCTGTTGCGAAGAAGATGCCCGGCGAGCGTTGTGTAGTCGAATCCTTCCGCAAGGACTTCTGCCTGCGAGAAACCTGCCAGGACGCATTTCTCCCTCAGCTCATATGCCACCTCGATTCCGCCCATCAGACATGCGTCGAAAAGGATGTAGTCAAGCTTCATCGGTATGGCCGCAGCAAAGTCGTCAATCTCGATTTCGTATGACATCCTGCCTGCACGGTCCTGCCCGATGCTTTTCACTGCCGGAAGTGACGGGTCGGTGAGCGGTTCGTAATAAGGCACAGGCTCCGGTCCGTGGAACTGCATTCCGGATAGTTCCATTCCGCCGGACAATGCAGTTCCCTTTTCCTTGAACACGTATTTGCCGGGGTCCGAATAGAATCCTGCCGGGAGATAGCCCGTGGCATGTGACGAGAACAGCAGTCCGTATCCCTTGGCCGGGAAATTCTCCTTGACATATGTGAGCACGAGATTCAGTGTGCCGGCGGATGCTGATATGGTTTCCGCCGGATATGTGACCAGCGTGTCCGTAACGGCTTTCCCGTCCTGTCCCTTGTAAAGTCTCATCAGCACCGGTGAGGACGGCGTTGAATAATTGCCGGGGGATAAGGTGCTGTGCGAATAAACGAGGAGTACATCTTCACTGCGCCTGTTGTCCGGCAGCCAGCCTTTCTTCAGGTCTTCGAAATTGATGTTCAGATAGCCGCTGATTGAATTGAATCCTGCCGAGTAAAGCAGGAGGACTTTCCTTGTTTCCGGGCTTGGCACGCGGTTTCCGTGGCCGGGCCTGTCTGAAGGCATGTTCCCGAATTTCGTGTCGTAGCCCCAGTCGGGGGCACATGATAAAAGCAGGGCCGAGGCGATTCCCAAGGCTATCATTTTTGCGGCTGATGATATTTTCATTGCGATGCTGCTCATTCTGTAATTTCTAATGCTTCACAAAGATAAGCGGTTTTTCTGAAAATTGATTATCTTTGTAAGTTCGCCGCATTCTATTGCGGTGCGGTTTTGGAAATAAATAATTAATATAGTATGAAATTCGGATTCGGAATGGCAACAATTGCAGGCTTGGCCGCAGCCTTGGTCTCTTGTTCTGACAAAGCGGCGCAGGAAGATGACTTCAAATATCTTATCGACGAATTTGCGGACCTCAAGATAATGAGGTACAGGATTCCGGGATGGGACAATCTCAGCCTCGGACAGAAGGAATATGTCTATCATCTGAGTGAGGCGGCAAAATATGGCCGTGACATTATATGGGCACAGAACTGCGGGCATAACCTTGCTGTGAGGAAGGTGTTGGAAAACATAATTTCCGATTATCAGGGCGACCGCAACTGTGAAGAGTTCGCGCAGTTTATGACATATGCCAAGAGGGTTTTCTTCAGCAACGGCATACATCATCATTATGCGGAGGACAAGTTCTTCCCGGAATGCCCGCAGGATTATTTCCGCTCTCTCATGGAGTCCGTGGGAGACGGCGAAAAATGCGGTGAAATCCTTAAGGTCATATATGACCCGGAATTTTTGGCCCAGCGCAAGTCAACAGATGCCTCAGGTGACATAGTGGCGGAGTCTGCCGTCAATTTCTACGAAGGCGTGACACGTGCCGAGGTGGAGAAATTCTACAATGACATGGCTGACCCGTCGGACAAGACCCCTGTGTCGTATGGTCTCAACAGCAAGCTTGTCAAGGGGGCTGACGGCATTGTCCGCGAAGATGTTTACAAGGTAGGCGGTCTTTACGGAACCGCCCTTGAGAAAATAGTGGCTGAGCTTGAGAAGGCTGCCGCTGTGGCGGAAAACGATTCGCAGAAGAAATATATCGGCTCGCTTGTGGAATACTACAGGACAGGCGATTTGAAGCTTTGGGATGAGTACAATATCGAATGGCTGCAGGATACTCTCGGTACCGTGGATTTCGTGAATGGTTTTGTCGAGGATTATAACGACCCTCTCGGACGCAAGGCTACATGGGAGGCCCTTGTGAATGTGAAGGATCACGAGGCTTCGGAGCGTACAGAGGTGATAAGCGCCAATGCACAGTGGTTCGAGGATAATTCACCTGTTGATGTGCGCTTCAAGAAGCCTGTCGTCAAAGGCGTGTCGGCTAAGGTAATCAATGCCGTGGCGCTTGCCGGTGACTGCTATCCTGCCACTCCGATAGGAATCAATCTTCCGAATGCGGACTGGATAAGAAAAGATTACGGCTCAAAATCAGTGACCATAGCGAATATAACCCATGCTTACGACAAGGCTGCCCAGGAGTCTCCTAAGAGCACGCTTACGGAGTTCGCATGGTCAGAGGGGGAAATCGCTGCGGCGAAGAAATACCTGTCCATCACGGATGAGGTGCACACTGACCTTCATGAGTGCCTTGGACACGGTTCCGGCCAGCTTCTCCCGGGGACATCCCCTAATGCTCTCGGAGAATACAGCTCTGCCTTGGAGGAGACCCGTGCCGACTTGTTCGGACTTTATTATATGGCTGACCCTAAGCTCGTGGAGCTTGGAATCCTGCCGGACATGGAGGCTTACAAGGCTCAGTATTCCAATTATATAAGGAACGGATCCATGGTTCAGTTCAATCGTGTCGAGCTTGGCCGCAAAAATACGGAGGCCCATATGCAGAACCGCAAGCTCATCGCTGACTGGTGCTATGAGAATGGCTTGGCTGACAATGTGATAGAGAAGAAGATCCGTGACGGGAAGACTTATTTCGTGGTCAACGACTATGAGGCTTTGCGCGGGCTTTTCGGTGAGCTTCTCGCCGAGGTGCAGCGCATAAAGTCAGAGGGGGATTATGCTGCAGGAAAGGCTCTTGTGGAGCGTTATGCCGTAAATATTGACCCTGAGCTTCACAAGGAAGTGAAGGAGAGGTATGATGCGCTCGGTCTGAAGCCGTATGGCGGCTTTGTGAACCCAGACATTGTCCCTGTCGTGAAGAACGGCAAGGTCGTGGACTATGATGTCGTATATTGTGACGACTATCTCGGCCAGATGATGGAGTACGGCCGGAAATATTCGGCCCTTTAGGGCATTCCGGCCAGCCGATATGGATGAAAGGCTCCTGAAAGACTATAACAGCTATTTGAGGATAGAGCGTGCGATGTCGCGGAATACCGTGGCATCGTACTGTTCTGATGTGGAGGCTTTCCTGGAATGGTATTGCGGTGCGGCAGAAGCTATTTCCGACACAAGCATAGAGGAGTATCTCCAGTTCAGGGACGGGATATCGAGGCGTTCTCAGGCAAGGGTGCTCAGCTCTCTGCGCTCTTTCTGTTCCTGGCTTGTGCTTGAGGGGATAATGAAAGAAAATCCTTGCGACAAGGTTGACTCCCCTAAGCTCGGGCGTTATCTTCCGGACGTGCTGTCGGTCGGGGAGGTCATGGACATTATGGATTCCGTTGATCTTGCGACATGGCAGGGGGTGCGCGACAGGGCTATTCTGGAGACCCTTTACGGTTGCGGGCTTCGTGTCTCCGAAGCGGCGTCACTGCGTATTTCCGGACTTTATTTTGAGGACGGCTTCGTCCGTGTCGTGGGAAAGGGAAACAAGGAGAGGATTGTGCCCTTGGGTGAAATTGCAGCCGAATCAATAGGCTCATATCTTCAGGTGAGGCCGCTTCCGCGTGATGCGGAAAGTGATGATATACTTTTTTTGAGCCGTCTTGGGCGTGCCATGAGCCGTGTGTCTATTTTCAACCTTGTGAAGAAGCAGGCAATGGCCGCCGGCATATCCAAGGAGATATCCCCGCATACTTTCAGGCATTCTTTCGCGACTCATCTTATCGAGAATGGGGCTGACCTGCGTGTGGTGCAGGAGATGCTCGGGCATGAGAGCATCACGACGACCGAGATCTACACTCATGTTGAGGCAAGCTCATGGCAGAGGAACATAATGGAGCATCATCCGCGCATGATGCGCAAGTCAAAGTGATGTCCGGTAATTTTACTATCTTTGCGCGCGGCAAGACGCCCGGCAGGAAGTAGGATATGCTGCCAGCAATTCAGAACAATAACAATTATAACATATCGATATGGACAAGAACAGTTATGCACTGGGCATGAGCATCGCCCACAATATGCTCTCTTCAGGAATAAAGGAAGTTGATTTCGAGGATTTTACGGCAGGCATCAAGGCTGTGCTCAAAGGGGAAGAGCCGGCTGTGAGCTTCCAGGAGGCCGGAAAGCTTCTCGACAAGTATTTCGCTGACATCGAGGCTGAGCAGAAGGCAGAGAAAGAGGCCATGGGAGCCGCAATGCGTGAGGAAGGTGAGGCTTTCCTCAAGATGAACGCTTCCGCAGAAGGCGTCGTGACTCTTCCGAGCGGCCTTCAGTATAAGGTACTCAAGGAAGGAACGGGTAAAAAGCCGTCTGCGTCTTCACAGGTGAAGTGCCACTATGAGGGTACTCTTCTCAACGGAGTCAAATTCGACAGCTCATACGACAGGGGAGAGCCGGCCGTATTCGGACTGAACCAGGTTATCCGCGGATGGACAGAGGGCGTGCAGCTCATGGCAGAGGGCGCGAAATATGAGTTCTATATACCGTATGACCTCGCTTACGGAGAGCATGGTGCTCCTGGCGCTATTCCACCTTACGCAGCTCTCAAGTTTATTGTTGAGCTGGTAGAGGTGCTCTAAGAATACTGCGGATGGTTTCTCCGGAAGTTTTCATGCAGATATTCACTCTCTTGACGGGAGTGGCATATGTCATCCTCGAAATCCGTCAGAAGAATCTGATGTGGGCCGTCGGTGTGGTGACCGGCATTGCCGCAATGTGGGTGTTCTTCCGTCAGGGGCTTTATGCCTCTTTCGGTCTGAACACCTATTATTTGTTTGTATCCTTTTGGGGGCTGTGGCAGTGGAGCCGTACCAAGAGGCTTGCCAAAGATGCGTTGCCGAAGGAACCGTCGAGCGGTGACGTGATATGCCTCAGGCATATTTCCCCGAATGTCCTTGCTGTGAGCATTTTGCTTGCGGTTGCCGGCACGGTGGCACTTTCCCTTTTGATGGAGAGGTTTGAGAACCCTATGTCGTGGCTTGATTCCTCCGTGGCTGTGCTCAGTGCCCTTGCGACATGGTGGCTGGGACGCTCATATCTTGAACAATGGTATGTGTGGATTGCGGCGGACTGTGTCAGCGTCATCTTGTGCATTTCGCAGGGATTGTGGTGGATGGTTGTGATGTATGTGTTTTATACCGTGGCCGCGGCTTACGGTCTGGTGCATTGGAAAAGGCATGGCAAATATGTGGATTGACTATGAAACTTATTGTTGAAAGCGGTGCGACCAAGGCTGACTGGTGCCTGTGTGAAACGGATGCATGCGGAGGCGGCCGTGTAGTGCGCCAGATAAGGACTCCGGGCATCAATGTGTCCGTCATGACAGAAGACGCTGTGGACAGGATTGTATCCGGCTTCGTGGCTTCTGTAGATGAAGAGCTTGTGGGCTCGGTCGATGAACTTCATTTTTATGCGGCGGGGATTGTATCTTCAGATGTTTCTGCGCATTTGGAAAGGCAGCTCAGGAAATATTTCCGTCCGGCATGCAGGATGGAGTTCGCATCTGATCTTCTCGCTGCTGCCAGGGCGCTGTTTGGTGACGGCGGCGGAGTCGTTGCGATTATGGGTACAGGGTCGAACAGCTGCCTGTATGACGGTAAGGAGATTGTGCAGTGCATAAGGTCCGGAGGATTCGTGCTCGGAGATGAAGGCAGCGGGGCCTCTTTGGGAAGGATGTTCCTCTCTGATTATTTCAAGGGGCTTGTCCCACCTGCCCTTGCAAAGGAGTTCGAGGCGGCTTTTCCTGATGTTGATTATGCTTCAGCCGTCAGGGAAATATACCGTGGAGAAGCTCCGTCAAGGTATCTTGCCTCTTTTGCTCCTTTTGTGACGGGGCATAGGGATGATTCTTATGCTGCCGGCCTTGTCGCGGAGAATGTGCGGAATTTTGTGGAACGTTCGCTTTCAAGATACGGGTGCAGGAGCATAGGAGTGGCCGGCTCCCTTGGACTGGCCTGCAGAAGCGAGCTTGAGCAGGCAGGTGCAGTTTACGGTCTTGAATTTGTGAATTTTGTGCAGGCTCCTATGTCAGCCCTCATAGATTATCATTATGGCGTATAAGGAAAATTATCCGTCCGTTTTGCTTGAAGAGGCTGTGGACGCAATAAGCTCTCTTCCGGGAGTCGGCCGCAGGAGTGCCTTGCGTCTTGCATTGCATCTTCTTAAGCAGCCTGTCGAGAATGTCCATCATTTTACGTCCTCGATTGCCCGTTTGCGCGATGAGGTGAGATATTGCCGTCATTGCATGATGATTTCCGATGATGACGAGTGCGCCATTTGCGCTGACCGCTCAAGGGACCACAGGACAATATGTGTCGTGGAGAGCGTGAGGGACGTGATGAGCATCGAGAATACCGGGCAGTATCACGGGGTGTATCATGTGCTGGGCGGAATCATCTCCCCTATAAATGGTGTCGGTCCGTCGGACCTGACCGTGAGGGAGCTTGTGGCGAGAGTTGCCGCAATGGCAGGTGCGGAGGCGGATGCTTCTGCAGATACGCAGCCTGAGGTCATACTTGCCCTGAGCGGTGATGTCGAGGGCGAGACAACTGCATTCTACATATATAGGCAGATTTCCGGTTATGGTGTCCGGGTGTCTTCTCTCGCGCGTGGCCTGGGATTTGGGGATGATTTGGAATATGCGGATGAACTGACTTTGGGGCGTTCCATCGTTAACAGGCAGATATTCCGGCCGTAGCAAATAAATTTTGCTGATTGTGAAAAAATAAATACTTTTGCGGGCTTGTGCATGGCTAATTCAGCGGCCGCTGCCTTGGCCGGGCCTGAGCAAAAAAAAGGAGGTGCAGCATGATAGAGATATTCTACAAGGAAAACGGGCAGATGATGGTGGCCCGGTCTGAGGCGGATTTCGGAAAAATCCGTTGCGGGGATGTCGTCTGGATTGACCTGTTCTCCCCGTCCGGTGATGAAAAGAGGGCGGTTGAGGCTTTTCTCGGCACTACGATACAGAGCCGTGCCCAGGCTGAGGAGATTGAGAGCTCTTCACGCTTTTCCGAGACCGACCAGGCTATTTTCGCAAATACGAGCTTCCTTATCCCGGGTCCTGAGGAGTATTCCATGGAGACGGTTTCTTTCATACTTGCGGGGCAGGTGCTCACGACTTTGAGGGAATGTCCGCTAAGGAGCTTCACCGATTTGCAGAGAAGGCTTCTCGCTTTTCCTAAGATGTACGCTTCTGGATATATAGTGTTCGTGAGCATCCTGGAGCAGCGTATCGACCTTGATGCGGATATGGTTGAGCTTATTTCCAAGGAGATTGCCCAGTATAACAAGAAACTAAACCTCGGAGAGGACATCAGCGAGGAGTTCCTCATAGATATTAACCAGCTGCAGGACAATACGATGCTCATCCGTGAGAATATCGTGGACAAGCAGCGCATGGTGTCGAGCATACTGAAAAGCACGAAGTATCCTTCCGAACTTCAGCCTAAGTTCAATGTGCTGCTCAAGGACATCTCTTCCCTGATTAATCATACCAATTTCAGTTTCGAGCGTCTCGAATATCTCCAGAATACCGTCATCGGTATCATCAACCTGGACCAGAACAAGATTATGAAGGTCTTTACCCTGGTCTCGCTTATGCTCATGCCCCCGACCCTCATAGCCAGCTTCTTCGGCATGAATGTGAGCTTCGGGCGTTTCATGTCCGAGTCCGGCTGGGCCTGGTTCATTATCGTTGGGCTGATGCTCCTGTCATTTTTCGTCATCTTCTGGATTTTCAAGCAGAGGAAGATGTTCTGATTACATTCCGCCGCGCGTTTGGGGCTCCTTGTCCGGGCAATAATGTCCGGATATGAAAATCATTGCCTAAAATATTTGAAAATCCGAAAATTATGCATACTTTTGCGCGCTTTTTGGCTGGTCTTCGCGGCTTGCCAAGGCACATGAGATAATGTTAAACCACTAGTTTGTTTTTATTAGTCATTATGGAAGAAAACAAAACAGTTGCTGCTGAGGCAATGCCTGCGGCACAGGAAGAAACCAAGAAGGCGGCTTTCAACGCCTCTGTCGCCCCTGAGAATTTCGACTGGGACGCATTCGAGAAAGAGGATGTGTATGACGGAAACATCAGCGACATCGCAGACCAGTACAACCAGACACTCTCAAAGATTGTTGAGGGAGAGGTAGTTGAAGGCGTTGTAACTGCAATCAGCAAGAGGGAGGTCATCGTGAACATCGGCTACAAGAGCGAGGGTGTGATCATGGCTCCTGAGTTCCGTTACAACCAGGACCTCACTGTAGGTGACAAGGTTGAAGTGTTCGTTGAGAGCACTGAGGACAAGAAAGGACAGCTTATCCTTTCTCACAAGAAGGCACGCCAGCTCCGTTCTTGGGATATGGTAAACGAGGCTTTCAATGCAAACGAGATTGTGAAGGGATACGTGAAGACCCGCACAAAGGGCGGTATGATCGTGGACGTGTTCGGAATCGAGGCATTCCTCCCTGGCTCTCAGATCGACATCAAGCCTATCCGCGACTACGACCAGTATGTTGACACTACAATGGACTTCAAGATTGTCAAGATCAACCAGGAGTTCCGCAATGTCGTGGTTTCACACAAGGCTCTCATCGAGGCAGAGCTTGAGCTCCAGAAGAGCGAGATCATCGCCAAGCTTGAGAAAGGCCAGGTACTCGAGGGTACTGTCAAGAACATCACAGGCTACGGCGTATTCGTTGACCTCGGCGGTGTTGACGGTCTCATCCACATCACTGACCTCTCATGGGGCAGAATCAACCATCCGGAGGAGGTTGTCGCTCTCGACCAGAAGATTAACGTTGTCATCCTTGACTTCGATGAGGCTAAGAAGAGAATCGCTCTCGGCCTGAAGCAGCTCACAGTTCATCCTTGGGATGCACTTGACGCAAACCTCAAGGTTGGTGACAAGGTCAAGGGTAAGGTTGTCCTTATCGCAGACTACGGTGCATTCGTTGAGATTGAGCCGGGCGTTGAGGGTCTTATCCACGTTTCAGAGATGTCATGGTCTCCAAGGCTCCGCATCGCTTCTGACTTCCTTAAGGTTGGAGACGAGGTTGAGGCTCAGATTCTTACACTCGACAGGGAGGATAAGAAGATGTCTCTCGGCTTGAAGCAGCTCGTTGCAAACCCTTGGGAGAATATCCGCGAGAAATATGCAGTAGGTTCAAAGCACTCGGCAACTGTACGCAATATCACCAACTTCGGCGTCTTCGCAGAGCTTGAGGAGGGAATCGAGGGACTCGTTCACATCAGCGATCTCTCATGGAGCAAGATCAAGCATCCATCAGAGCTTGTGGCTCCTGGTGACACTATCGAGGTCGTAATCCTTGACTTTGATGAGGAGAACCATAAGCTCAGCCTCGGCCACAAGCAGCTCCTTCCTAATCCATGGGATGAGATTGAGGCAAAATATGGCGTAGGCACTGTAGTTGAGGCCAAGATTGCAACTGTAAACGAGAAAGGCGCAGTAGTTGAGCTTGAGGGCGATGTTGACGCATTCTGCTTCAACAGGGAGCTCGTGAAAGAGGACGGCTCTATGCCGGCTGCAGGCGAGACTCTCGCATTCAAGGTTACTGAGCTTAAGAGAAGCGCAAAGAAGGCTACTCTCTCACACGTAAAGACTTACGCTTCATCAGAGGCTAAGTCAGAGAGGACTTCAAGCGAGTCTGACAACACCAAGAAGGCTGTGAAGAAGATTAACTCGAACATTGAGAAGACTACTCTCGGTGACATCGACGCTCTTGCAGCCCTTAAGAGCCAGCTCGAGAGAGGCGAGTAATCTCTTCAGCATGAATTTCACTCTTAATGTCCTGGGTACGGCTTCTGCCCTGCCCACTACAGAAAGATTCCCAAGCGCCCAGGTACTTGATGTACGTGGGCGTTTCTTTCTGATAGATTGCGGTGAGGGAGTTCAGATGCAGATGCGCCGCATGGGGATATCATTCCTTAAGATTGAGCACATTTGCCTTTCGCATATACACGGTGACCATCTGTTCGGACTTTTCGGCCTGCTCTCCACCATGGGGATGCTCGGGCGCACGGCAGAGCTGTCAATATATGCCCCGAAGAATTTTCATCCGGTGCTGAAGTTCTTCTTGTCATATTTCGGTGAGGGCCTGCTTTTCCATATCAATTATGTGCCTTTGGCCATGAAGGAGCCTGAGGTGATTTATGATAACAGGACAGTTGAGCTGCTTGCGTTTCCGCTGAATCATCGTGTCGAGACTTTCGGTTTCATGATGCGTGAGAAAGCGCCTGCATTCAATGTGAAGAAAGAGGCGATAGGGAAGTACGGGCTGTCTCTTTCGGAGATAGGTGCCCTTAAGCGCGGGGAGGATGTGGTCAGGCCGGCCGGTCCTTTGACCCTTGCCTGCATCGAGAACGGGTTTTGCCCTTGTTCCGGTACGGATGAGCCTCTTGTGATTCCTAATTCGGAGGCCGCATATGTGCCTTTCGTGCCGCGGAGCTATGCCTATTGTAGTGATACGGCCCCGTTTCCGGAGCTTCCGGAGTGGGTGAAAGGAGTGTCCTTGCTTTATCACGAGTCAACTTTCCCGAAGGATATGGCCGATATGGCTGCCAAGACTTTCCATTCTACCACGGTCCAGGCGGCCAGGTGTGCTCTTGAAGCCGGTGCAGGCCGTCTGCTGGTCGGGCATTATTCTTCCCGTTTCCATTCAGTGGACTTTTTCCTTGATGAATTGCGGGAGATTTTCCCGAATACTGAACTCGCACGCGACAGGACTTCATATGAAATTCCGCTTGTGCGCCAGTGATGATGCCGGCTGGGTCCGGTAATAATAGAGTGGCAGTTTTTCTTTAATTCTGTCTTATTATGATTCCAGCAGCAACATCTCCTGCATCTGATGCTATGGTTATAGTGCATCCTCTCATTGTCCCGGTGTCATTCCGATTCGCAATAATCTTAAGGTAGTGTTGACCGGTTTTGTCGCAAAATTTTCTGACTTCAATCCAGTCGTGTTGCAGATAAAGTTCTTGACCGTCAAATTTCCTTCCGTTTTCTTCAACATGAATGTATTCATTGGGCTTATTGGAATGAAATACTAAGCCTCCTAATAGAAATGGATCCGCTGCAATAAAAATTACGCCTCCCTCTTTTTCAATTGTAACTTCATCTTTTTCTATATAGATATGATAATTTGGCCTGTTCATGCAGGAGCCAGTCAGAAAAAGTGCAGCGACAAATATCAATATTTTTATATGTTTCATAATGAATAGGTTATTAATCTGAAATTCCAGGGGCAGTGTTGTTTGTTTCATTTTGGTAATTTGATGATGCAACTTCCTTTGAGCATGATGCCAGGAGTGGTTATTATGGATAGGCTGCCTTTTCGTGGTTTTAGTGTTTAAACTGTCCAAAGTTATATAAATAGTTTGCAAATCAGTCAATGCCACAGGAAAAATGCCGTAAAATTGCTATCTTCGCAAATTGCGGCTCTTGACGGGCTGTGTATTTTAGAGAATGATATAGGATGAAATTGAGAATAATTGTAATTGCAGCCTTGGCGATCATGTCAGTAGTGTTTTCTGCGGCGGGGGCGCCAGGGGCAGGAAAGACGCCCCAGCAGTCATATATAGAACGGTATGCATCACTGGCTGTGTCGGAGATGTACCGAAGCGGAGTCCCGGCGAGCATAACCCTTGCCCAGGGACTGCTTGAATCGCGCTATGGACAGTCTGAGCTTGCTCTCAAGAGCAACAACCATTTTGGCATAAAATGCCACAATTGGACGGGCGCCAAGGTCTATCATGACGATGACAGAAGGAATGACTGCTTCCGCAAATACAGCTCTCCTGACGAGTCTTTCCGGGACCATTCCGACTTTTTGCGCTATCGTGACAGGTACAGGTTCCTGTTCGACATATCGGTTACGGACTACAAGGGATGGGCATACGGACTTCGCAAGGCCGGCTATGCCACCGACCCTGCATATCCGGAGAAACTCATAAGGCTGATAGAAGAGCACCGTCTTTACGAATTTGACCGCAAGGCAGCCGGCTGGACTGCTTCTGCAGGTAAAAACGAAGATGCTGCCGATGTGGCCAGGCAGTCTGTCAGGGAAGCACGTAAGGAGGCAAGGCGCGCATCACGGAAGCATGACAAGAAAAGTCATGAGACACCGAAGCAGGCCATCCCACAGTCTCCGGGGCAGATTGAACAGGTCAAGGTTCTGACGCCTGAGCAGAGCGAGGTCTTTCACTTCGCCCTTTCCCGCCAGATGTATTCGCAGAATGGCGTGCCTTTCATTTATTCTTGCGAAGGGGAAACATATGCCAGCATAGCCAAATGCTACAAGCTTTTCCTTCGTGAACTTCTTAAATTCAATGACCTGGAGTCTGAAGGCTATCTTGCGCCTGGAACAGTGGTTTATCTTCAGGCAAAGAAGAAGGAAGCCCCGTCAGGACTTGACAAATATGTCGTGGAGGGTGAGGCCGACCTGCGTGACATATCGCAGCGCTTTGCGGTGAGGATGGAGTCGCTCTACAAGATGAACGCCTGGGAGCCGGGCTATGCTCCTGTGGACGGGGATGTGATAATATTGCGTTCGCGCAGATGATGCCGCGGCGTTTCTGTATTCCGATGAAATGAAGATTGTATGAAAATAAAAGCTAATGTGTTGATAGGCCTGCTTGTGGCATTTGCTGCTGTTGCAGGTACTGCCGGATTCGTTGCCGGAAGGTATATAAGTGACAACAAGAAACCGAATTTTACAAAGAAGCATGTGCTGTATGTGCGTGACGGCATGACGGTCGGCCAGGTTGCCGATTCGATTGCGGCCGGAGCCGGGACCTTGCGTCCTGCAAGCCTGGAGAGATGTTTAAGGAAAGTCGGGGCAGAGGGGAACATAAAGCCCGGGAAATATGTCATTGAACCGTCATTTACCAGCATATATGTGGCCAGGATGCTTGTTTTCGGGTGGCAGACACCTCAGAACCTGACTCTTTCCGGTACGATAAGAAGCAAAGGCACGATAGCACGGAAAATCAGCAGCCAGATGATGGTTGACTCAGCCTCTGTCGCCTCAGCTCTTGATGACAGGGAGTTTCTCGGGCGCTATGGCTTCACTCCCGAGACTGTCTTCGCCATGATACTTCCTGACACATATCAGATGTGGTGGACAGCTTCAGTAGAGGAGATTTTTGACAGGCTCAAAAAGGAATATGACTCATTCTGGACGCCGGAGCGCATTTCCAAGGCAGAAAAGCAGGGACTGAGCAGGCTTGAAGTCTCTACTATGGCCTCGATTGTAAGCGGCGAGACGCTGAAGGCTGCAGAATACCCGGTAATAGCCGGGGTATATCTCAACCGTCTAAACCGGGGAATGAAGCTACAGGCGGATCCTACTGTCTGCTATTGCCATGACTATAAGCTTGACAGGGTGCTGCGCAAGCATCTTACGATAGATTCTCCATACAACACGTACAAATATGCCGGGCTTCCTCCTACGCCAATCAATGTCCCGCCAAAAGCTTGCATTGATGCTGTGCTTAATCCGGATACACATGGCTACATTTATTTTTGTGCCAGTCCGGCTTTTGACGGGACCCACCGTTTTGCAGTGTCATATGGCGAGCATTGCAGGAATGCGCGGGAGTTCCAGCGCGAACTGACTGCACGCCGTAAGGCAAGAGGATGATTATATCAGGACCCTGTGGTAATGCGGGCCGAACCTTTCGAAAGCAGCTTTCTCCAGTTCCTCCCTGTGGTCAGGATGGGCTATGCTTGTAAGCAGGCGCGCACGCTCCTGCATTGAGCGCCCGTACAGGTCAACTGCACCGAACTCAGTCACGACATAATGCACATGCGGCCTTGTCGTGACTACTCCGCCTCCCTCGATTATGGTCGGCGCGATTTTGCTTCCGCCCTTGTTCGTGCACGACGGCATGGCTATTATCGCCTTTCCGCCCTTTGAGAGAGATGCGCCATAAACGAAGTCAATCTGTCCGCCGACTCCGGAATAGAACTTGGTTCCTATGGAATCTGCGCATACCTGTCCCGTCAGGTCAATCTGCACAGCAGAGTTTATGGCTGTCATCTTGGGGTTCTGTGAAATGATGTAAGGGTCGTTCGTATATCCTACGTCCATCATTGCCACCATAGGGTTGTCATCAATGAAGTCATAGACTTTCTGGGATCCCATGAGGAAGGTTGAGACAAGCTTTCCTTTGTCTGTAACTTTATTGGAACCGTCAATCACTCCTTTCTCCACAAGTGAGAGCACCCCGTCTGCAAACATTTCAGTATGTATGCCCAGATGCCTGTGTCCTCCGAGCTGGGCAAGCACGGCGTTCGGTATCGCTCCGATTCCCATCTGCAGGCAGGCTCCGTCCTCAATAAGGGAAGCGCAATGCTTTCCAATCGCTATTTCCGTTTCATTAGGCTCGCTGAAATGCGCAGGCTCAAGCGGTGTGTTGCCTTCCACGAATATGTCTATGAGGTCCATTGGTATCATCGCCTGTCCCCATGCCCTCGGCACATTGGGGTTCACGACGGCTATTACGGTCTTAGCGCATTCGATTGCCGCGAGAGTCGCATCTACGGAAGTGCCGAGCGAAACGTAGCCGTGCTTGTCCGGAGGGCAGACCTGAATCATCGCAACGTCGCACCTCAATGCTCCGCATCTGTAGAGTTTCTGTGTCTCGCTGAGGAACACCGGAATATAGTCGGCATATCCGCTCTGGACTCCCTTGCGTACATTCGCTCCTATGAAAAAGCCCTGATGAAAGAAAATCCCGTCAAACTTCGGGTCGGAATATGGTGCGGGGCCTTCCGTGTGAAGGTGGTGGATGCGGACATCTTGAAGTTCACCTCTTTCCCCTCTTTCGCAGAGAGCGTCAATAAGCAGCCTTGGGGCGCTTGCGACACTGCTCAGATGCACATGGTCTCCTGATTTTACGACCTTTACGGCTTCTTCTGCCGTGACATAGCTGATGTTCTTTAGCATATATTATGTGATTGGGACCCCAAAGATAGGATTTTTTCTTAATTTTGCCACGCCTCACGGCGCTGCATGGCGCCTGGTGACTGAATGATGTTTAAACGATGAACTGATTATTGCCTCATATGCATACAAGACAGGAAAAAATGGAGGCTTTCGGAAGGATTCTCGATGTGCTCGACGAACTCCGCGAGAAATGCCCATGGGACCGCAAGCAGACGAACGAATCCCTGCGTCCGCAGACCATAGAAGAAACATATGAATTGAGTGACGCCATTCTCAAGGGAGAGGAGCACGAGCTTTCCAAGGAACTTGGGGATGTGCTCCTGCATGTGCTTTTCTATGCCAAGATAGGGGAGGAGAAGCGGCACTTCGATATAGTTGATGTCATAAATTTCCTTTGCGACAAGCTGATTTACCGTCATCCTCATGTGTTCTCGACAGCACAGGTAAGCGATTCCGAGGATGTCGTGAAACAGTGGGAGATGCTCAAGACAAAGGAAAAGGACGGCAACAAGAGGGTCTTGTCGGGAGTTCCTGACACTCTGCCGCCGCTTCTTAAGGCATACCGGATGCAGGACAAGGCGCGCGGTGTCGGTTTTGACTGGGAACAGAAAGAACAGGTCTGGGACAAGGTGAAGGAAGAGATGGGCGAGTATCAGGCCGAGCTTGATGCCATGGACGCGGCAGCTTCCGAACAGGAACGCCAGGACGCATACAGTAGGGCTGAGGGCGAACTGGGAGATTATCTGTTTGCTGTCGTGAATGCCGCACGTCTTTATGGACTTAATCCTGATACGGCACTTGAGCGTACATGCGCAAAGTTCAAGCGCCGTTTCACATATCTTGAAGAACATACCATAAGGCAGGGGCGCGACCTCAAGGATATGACCCTTGCCGAGATGGATGCCATCTGGGATGAGGCTAAGGCAAAGGGACTGTAGTATGGCTGTACCTTCATGGCAGGAAAGGACACGGATGCTCGTGGGTGAGGAGATGCTGGAGCATTTCCGCTCATGTACCGTGGCGGTGATAGGAGTGGGAGGCGTCGGCGGATATGCCGCGGAGATGATTGCCCGCGCAGGAATCGGGCATATGATAATAATGGACAGCGACACCGTCTCTGTCTCGAACAAGAACAGGCAGCTGCTTGCCCTGGATTCCACTGTGGGACGTCCCAAGTGTGACGTGCTGGCGGAAAGGCTCAGGGACATAAATCCGGAGCTTGAACTGACGGTGATATGCGATTATCTGGAAGCAGGAAAGGTCGCAGATGTGCTCGGTGGCAGGAAAATAGATTTCCTTGTCGATGCGATTGATACCCTTGCCCCGAAGCTGTCGCTCATACAGTATTGTATGGAAAACGGGATTCCGCTTGTTTCGTCAATGGGTGCCGGAGCGAAATTCGATGCCACGAAAGTACGCATCACCGATATTTCAAAGTCGTTCAATTGCCCTTTGGCATATATAGTTCGCAAGAGGCTCAGGCACATGGGCATAAGCCGCGGGTTCAAGGCCGTTTTCTCGGAAGAACTGCCGGACAGGGATTCTATTGTGGCTTGTGAGGACCGCAATAAGAAGTCGCAGGTCGGGACAATATCGTATATACCGGCCGTATTCGGCTGCGCATGTGCACAGGCCGCCGTACAGCATCTCATGTCAAATTGGCAGGAATCCTCTCCGGAAAAAGACGCTTCCAGCCCGGAAATTCCATAAGACGGGTGGCCATAATGGGCCGTTTATGGCCTTTGGGACGAAAATTCATTTTTTTTGGTTACTTTTGCACTTTGTTGTATGTGATTTGCGGACGTATGTCCGGATATGACAAAAAAAGTTGGAATGAGTACTTACATTGTGAGGGAGGTCCGCGGCAGAAAGGACCTCAAGAAGTTCATCCGATTTCCAGACGAATTGTACAAGGGATGTGATTGCTATGTGCCGCCGCTTCATGGTGGACAGGAGCATGAGCTGATGCATTCGGCCTCGCTTGAGTATTGCACGAGGAAAATGTGGCTTGCGGAAGATGGGCACGGTAAGGTCGTCGGCCGCATATGTGCTATAATAAATCCGCGCTATAATGAGCGGTATGGCACGAAGAGGGTCCGGTTCGGATGGTTTGACCTTATAAACGACATTGAGGTCGCAAGACTCCTTACAGGTGCGGCTGAATCATGGGCTTTGAGCCAAGGCATGGATGAGATACATGGCCCGCTGCAATATACTACAATGGGCCGTCAGGGCATGCTGGTTGAGGGTTTTGATAAGCTCGCGCCGTTTTCATGCCTTTACAATTACCCATATTATGTTGATCTTGTGAGGCATTTGGGGTTTGAGAAAGAGTGTGACTGGGTGCAGTACAGGATGCCGGCAGGTCAGGGAGTCGATGAGAAAATGAAGAATATAGCCGCACGTATGCTTGACAGGTATCACATCAGGGCGGCTGATTTTGACAAGCTGAAAAAGGACAGGAGCTATTTCAAGAAGTTCTTTGATGCTTATAACAGCGCTTTTGACGGGCATGTTTATAATTTCGTGCCGTTTACGGACGCTGAAATCGAGGAGGAGATTGACAATATACTTCAGATGCTTGACAAGAAGCTCTGCTGTGTCCTGCTTGATGAGGATGATGATGTGGCAGCGTTCGGCATTGCGATGGTGAGCCTTTCCTGGGCGATGCGCAAGGCGAAAGGGCGGCTCTTCCCGTTCGGGTGGTACCATGTCCTGAAGGCGAAGAAGGATTACCGGAACATCGACCTTCTCTTGAACGGGGCCGCACCGAAATGGCAGAAGACCGGCATTTCGTCGGTATTCCATGGCATCATGGCAGGTCAGTTCCAGGATTGCGGGGCCGAGTGGGCTATTGCGAACCCTCAGATTGAGACGAACACGGCCGTCAATGTGTGGGAAAGATACGAGAGCGAGCTTTGGCTGCGCCGGCGCTGCTGGATAAAGAAGATAGGCGGTGCCTGTAAATGAAATAAAACATAATAATATATGGCAGAACATTCACTTTTGGAGAAGGTCTTGGGCCTTAGGGATAAATTCGAATCGCTGCAGGCGCAGCTTTCTGACCCCGATGTAATCTCCGACATGAAGAAATTCGTGCAGCTCAACAAAGAGTACAAGGAGCTTGCACCTATAATCGAGGCGGGAAACGAATACCGCAAGATGGTCACGGACTATGAGATGGCCAAGGACATAATTGCCAACGAGAAAGATGAGGACCTCAGGGAAATGGCCAAGGAGGAGATTGCCGAGATTGAGCCTAAGCTTCCCGAGATGGAGCAGAACATACGCCTGCTTCTCATTCCGGCCGACCCTCAGGACAGCAAGAATGCCATTGTGGAAATCCGCGGAGGTTCCGGAGGAGATGAGGCTGCCATATTCGCGGGCGACCTTTTCCGCATGTATTCCAAGTATTTCGAGCGCAGGGGCTGGAAGTGCGAGGTGACAGGCCAGTCTGAAGGTGCCGCCGGAGGATTCAAGGAAATAATTCTGAAAGTGAGCGGTGACGGGGTCTATGGCGTGCTCAAGTATGAGTCAGGAGTGCATCGCGTGCAGCGTGTGCCTCAGACCGAGACACAGGGACGCGTGCATACCTCGGCAGCTTCAGTAGCTGTACTTCCTGAGGCTGACGAGTTCGACATTGAGCTGAACATGAATGATATACGTAAGGATACCTTCTGTTCTTCCGGTCCTGGAGGCCAGTCCGTCAACACGACTTACTCTGCGATACGTCTTACCCATATCCCTTCCGGTATCGTGGTGCAGTGCCAGGATGAGAAATCCCAGCTGAAGAACTTTGACAAGGCTCTGGCCGAACTCCGTACCCGTCTGTACAACATGGAGTACGAGAAGTATCTCAATGAGATTTCAGCCAAGAGAAAGACAATGGTCTCGACCGGTGACCGTTCAGCGAAAATCCGTACATACAATTATCCGCAGTCACGTGTCACTGACCACCGCATAAATTATACGATGTACAATCTGCCTGTCTTCATGGACGGCGACATCCAGGATGTGCTTGATCAGCTCCAGATTGCCGAGAATGCGGAGCGTCTGAAGGCTGCAGAGTAACAGGGTGTCATGAAAAAGATAAAGAATCCCTATATAGGACTTGAGGAGCAGGGCTACAATTGCTTTGCGTGCAGTCCTCAGAATCCGTGCGGGCTTAAGATGGAGTTTTATGAGGACGGGGACGACCTCGTATGCTTCTGGAATGCCTCCGACAATTATCAGGGGTGGCTTAAGACCCTGCATGGAGGCATCCAGGCCACTCTTATGGACGAAATCGGTGGCTGGATAGTGAACCGCAAGCTTCAGACTTCCGGAATGACGGTAAGCCTTGAAATGAAATACCGCAATCCCGTGCCTACCGGTGAAGGCGTGCAGGTAGAGATACGCGGACGCATAAAGGAAGTCAGGCGCAACCTTGCGCTCATTGAGGCGACAGTAAGCCATGACGGGAAAGTCTGCTCCAGATGTGAGATGACTTATTTCTGCTTTTCGCAGGAAAAGGCACGCAGCGACTTCTTTTTCTCTGGCTGCGAGACGGAAGACTGACCTGTGCCTCAGGCTTGGCCCGGACGTTATTCTATAGGTTCAAGCAGCGGGCTCTGGTCTGTGAAATGACTCAGAACGGCATCAGTATAGGTCTTGGTTACAGGGAGCGGAGGTATGGACTCATTGTCAAGGTCGAGGACATAGCCTTCGCTTTCTTTGTGAAGCAGCCTCACCTTTTTGATGTTCACGATATATTTCCTGTTGCATCTTACCAGGTCGCTTCCCTTGAAGCTCTCTTCGACGGTCTTGAGGCGGCACCTGAGCATGTATTGCTTAAGCTCACCCTTGCTGTCCGTGTACCATACCTTTATATAGTTGTCGTCAGACTCTATATAATAGAGGTTCTCCGGGCTGAGTGAAAGCTTCAGCGAGCCGCTGTTATCAAACAGGGTTATCTTCTGCAGGGGCGTGTCCGCTTTTGGTGCCTCGTCCGTCACTATGTTCTCATAGCTCATCAGGCTGATGGTCTTGTTCTTGTCGATTATGGCAAAATACATCGCCGAGATGATGTATGGCACGAGAAGGGCTATGGCTCCGTAGAGGAAGGCCTTCCCGAAGATTTCAGGAGCCAGTGCATTTTCAGGTGAAGTGATGTCAACTGTGAGCCATGTGTAGAAGCCGCAGATGGATGCTATTTCCGCAATGCACCATAATACATAGGCCCAGTATGTCATATGGAAATATTTCTTTGACTTGTACATCAGTACCCGGCTTGCGATGAGCACTCCTATTGCCGCCGAACAGAACAGCAGCGTAAGGACTGACATTAGGGAGTCGCCGAACCCGAACCACGCCGTGTCCGAGAACGGTATATAGAGATTGAGGAATACGAGGGCAAACAGTACAGAGAATGTCACTGTACCGGTAAGCTGATATTTTCCAAGCAGGTAGCTTGGCAGTTTTGCGTTAAGGGACATCAGTCTTTAAGTTTTAGCGATTGCAAATGTAGGAAATTTTGCCACAAATACCAAGAACTCGCCACGTAAGCATGGCTTGGATGTGTTTTCCGCCAATTAAAGTCATCCCTCGCCACATTGATTTGAGGATGACTGCGCGCCAGAGTAATTTTGCATCCTTGACGAGTAAACAAATAAGAAGAATAGAAATGAAAATTGCAGGAACGGGAAGTGTTCTTCCCAAAAAAGTTGTCACGAATGACATGCTGTCTGAGTTTCTCGAGACCAGCGACGAATGGATAACCACCAGGACCGGAGTCAAAAGCAGGCACGTCATTTCTGACGAAAAGCTCGAAGATATGGCCATAGAGGCAGCCAACAAGGCTCTTGAAAATGCCGGCATGACAGCTGCCGAACTCGACTTCATAATCTGCTCGAATGTCGTCAACGAATACATTACCCCGCAGTTGAGCTGCATCATCCAGGGCGGCATCGGCGCCACATGTCCTTGCATAGACATAAATTGTGCATGTGCAGGATTCATTTTTGCACTTGACGTGGCTGAGTCACACTACAAGGCCGGCAAAGTGAAGAATGTGCTCATCGTGTGTGCCGAGGAGCCTACAAGGATGACGGACTGGACTGACAGAAGGACTTGCGTCCTGTTCGGTGACGGAGCGGGTGCTGCCGTGCTTACTCCGGGAGACAATATAAAGGATGTGAAGCTTTCTTCGGCAAGCGCGACTGACAAGCTCTGGCAGTACCGCACTCTCCAGCCTACGCCTTATGTCAATAAGGAAGAGATTGATGTGCCTCTCCAGATGAAGGGACAGGATGTGTTCAAGTTTGCTGTAAAGGCTGCGAGCAAGGACATCTCGAGGGCTCTTGACGCGAGCGGAGTGAGCAAGGATGAGGTTGACCATTATCTGCTTCACCAGGCGAATATCCGTATCATCGACACTATCAGGCATTTCCTTGGACAGCCAGAGGAGAAATTCCCTGTCAATATACATGACCACGGCAACTCATCAAGTTCATGCTGCCCGATTCTTCTTGACGAATGCAACAGGAAGGGACTTTTCAAAGAGGGTGACAAGATTGTGCTGAGCGCCTTCGGTGCAGGTTTCGTTTCCGGTGCGGCTGTCCTTGAGTGGTAAGCCGTCCCTACCTTTCGGGAAAAACAATTATATTTGCAGTTTTACGAATAAGAAAAATATTTTATTATGATTAAAAGCAGAATTTGTGACATGCTCGGAATACAGTATCCGGTATTCCAGGGCGGAATGGCTTGGATAGCAGACGCTTCTCTTGCTGCTGCGGTTTCAAATGCCGGCGGTCTCGGACTGATATCTTCAGTCAACGCCGGAACTGAGGTGGTCAGAAATGAGGTGAGAAAATGCAAGGAGCTTACTGACAAGCCTTTCGGAGTCAATATCATGCTTCAGGCACCTAACGCCGCCGAGATTGCCGCAATGGTTGTCGAGGAAGGCGTAAAGATACTTACGACCGGTGCAGGTTCTCCTGCACAGTACATGGAAATGTGGAAGGCTGCGGGAATAAAGGTCATTCCGGTGGTCGCTTCAGTCGCTCTTGCGCTCAAGATGCAGTCTGCCGGTGCTGATGCCGTCGTGGCTGAGGGTGCCGAGTCAGGCGGACACGTCGGAGAGCTCCATACTATGGCTCTCGTTCCTCAGATTGTAGATGCTCTCGACATTCCGGTGGTGGCTGCAGGAGGTATATGTGACGGACGCGGTGCTGCCGCAGCATTCATGCTCGGTGCCGATGCCATCCAGGTGGGAACACGTTTCCTTGCCGCAGAGGAGTGCACTGCACACAATGTATATAAGGAGAAGATTCTCAAGGCGACTGACATTTCTACAATCGTTACTGGAAAGACCCTCGGTCATCCCGTACGTTCACTCAAGACTCCGTTCTCAAAGTCTTTCGCAAAGATGGAGGCAGACCCTTCAGTTACTCCTGAAGAAATCCTTGCTTTCGGTACCGGAGCGCTCAGGAAGGCCGTGAAGGAAGGTGATCTTAACGGAAGCTACATGGCCGGAGAATGTGCCGGTATGGTGAAGAAGATAGAACCTGCAAAGTCTATTGTTGAAGATCTTATCCTCGGAGCCGAGAAGGTGATGGCCGAAAAGGCTGCTGCCCTCGCATAATCGGAACATTTAACTTAAAACGTAATATATATGAACAGAAGAGTAGTAGTGACAGGAACCGGAGTCGTGTCTCCTGTCGGAAACAATACGGAGACATTCTGGAAGAATCTTCTTGAAGGAGTCTGCGGCATCGATTTCATCACGGCTTTCCCTACTGACGACCTTCCTGTCAAGATTGCCGGTGAGGTAAAGGACTTTTCTCCTGCTGACTATGAGATAGAGACACCTTTTGCCCGCAAACAGGACAAATTCACCGTTTATGCCGTGGCTGCTGCCTGGCAGGCGATGAAAGAATCCGGACTTGTGGCTGCTGAGGAAGGCGGAAACATTGACCCTTTCCGTCTTGGCGTATATGTGGGTTCCGGAATCGGAGGCTTCAATACCCAGGTCAGGGAGACTGTAAAGCTCATCAATGAGGGCGCGAAGTGGGTTTCTCCGCTTTTCATACCTACCATGATATCAAATATCGCTGCAGGTAATATCGCCATACGCAACAATGCTTGCGGACCATGTCTTCCTGTTGTTACTGCCTGCGCGACTTCTACGCATACAATCGGTGAGGCTTTCCGTGCAATCAGGCATGGATATGCTGATGCCATCATTGCAGGAGGTTCTGAGGCTGCCATCATTCCTCTTGGAATCGCAGGCTTTGCCAATGCAAAGGCGCTTTCAAGGGCTGAGGATCCTAAATACGCATCGCTTCCGTTCAACAAGAACCGCGGCGGATTCGTAATGGCTGAGGGAGCAGCAATGCTTGTGCTTGAGGAGTATGAGCATGCAGTGGCACGTGGAGCAGAGATTATAGCTGAGGTTTGCGGATACGGAAACACCTGTGACGCCCACCATGTGACTGCACCGCGTCCTGACGGAAAGACACAGTCAGCTGCCATCAGAATGGCTCTTGATGAGGCCGGATATACTTCAGACGATGTGCTTTACATCAATGCTCACGGAACAGGTACTGCCCTCAATGACACTTCTGAGACTGCTGCTTTCAAGCTCGCTCTCGGAGAGGATGCATACAAGGCGCATATCAGCTCAACAAAGGGAACTACAGGACACATGCTCGGAGCTGCCGGCGGTGTCGAGGCCGTAGCCACTGTGCTTGCGCTGAAGAACGGTGTCGTTCCTCCTACAATCAATCTTGACGAGGCTGACCCTGAGTGCGACCTCAACTATACGCCGAACAAGCCAGTGAAGGCAGAGCTTACAATCGGAATCTCCGATTCGCTCGGATTCGGCGGACACAACGGATGCGTGGCATTCCGCAAATATAACGGCTGACCTGAGAGGGCGGCTTCTGATGTACTTTAACTGATATTTGCACACATTTTATGGATAGAGAAGAATTGAAACATTATCTTCCTCATCGCGAGCCTATGCTGCTTGTGGATGAGATTGATATTGATGAGGCGGGAGTCTGCCATGCGAAGTACCGTATCCGCGAGGATGAGTTCTTCTGCAGGGGACATTTTCCTGGCAATCCTATCGTGCCGGGGGTAATCCAATGCGAGATTATGGCGCAGAGCTGCGCATTGCTTGTCAAGGATGAGATTCAGGGCAAGACTACCCTGTACAGCGGAATTGACAATGTGCGTTTCAAGAATGTCATACGTCCGGGTGATCTTTGTGAGATTACTGCGAAACTTACTGCACGCAGGGGCATGCTGTTCTTTTGCGAGGCTTCTGTGTCTGTAGCAGGCAAGCTGTGCTGCAAAGGCAACCTTTCATTCGCATTGGTTGACAAGGCTTGATTGGTGTCCGGTTCTCCGGACTTCGTCTCATGGCAAAAAAGCGGGGCTGAATCTTATTCAAGCCCCGTTTTTTTTGCTTATTTCTGTAAAGATTTTTTCTTTCTTATCCTGCTGTGTGCCTGGACCATCATCTCGTCCAGCATGATGTTCTTCGCTGCCATTACGTCAAGTATCGCCGCCACAAGAGGGAAGGCCGCAGTGAATGAAAACACCATTTCGCTCCTGTGGCTTATGACGTCAACTGCAAGCCAAACCTGGAATCCTGTGAGTATCAGTGCCGCTATTACGCAGACTCTCATTTGCAGAAACCTTATCCTGGTGCTTGCCAATGCCCCGACATGGGCAGTGAATGCCATTATTGTCAGCAGCAGGAACGGGAGCTTTTCATGATATCCGATTGTCACTTCTGCCCCTTCCGGTCCGATTATGGTCGCCATATTGCAGAAAAAAAGCGAGCCGACAAGTGCAGCCGCTATTGCGAGGTATAAAATCTGTATCCTTTGCCACATGATTGCGATAATTCAAATGCAGGGCAAAAATAGGAAAATTCATAGATAAAAGCTATATTTGGACAATTATTGCAGCATGTAACTTTAAATTGAAAAATTATGAGAATAGCAGAATCAGAATTGATAATCAATGAGAACGGTTCAGTATTCCATCTTCATCTCAGGCCTGAGGAGCTTGCGGAGAATGTGATATTGGTCGGTGATCCTGGCAGGGTTGACATGGTAGGGGAGTATCTCGAAGAAAAGGAGTTCCGCCACCAGTCCCGTGAATTCGTATCCATAACGGGAAAATACAAGGGCGTAAGGATAACCGTCCTTTCCACAGGTATCGGAACGGACAATATCGACATCGTGATGAACGAGCTTGACGCTCTGGTCAACATTGACTTCACGACCCGTGAGCCTAAGGTGCAGAAGCGTTCGCTCAACATAATCCGCATCGGAACTTCCGGAGCGATACAGCCTGACATCCCGCTCGGCTCGTTCGTCTTCTCGCATATATCGGTGGGATGCGACGGCCTTCTCAACTGGTATGCGGACCGTGACAAGATAGCCATGACTGACATCGAGGAGGCTTTCAAGGAGCACACTGGGTGGAACTGCCATCTTCCGGACCCTTATTTTGTCAGGGCCGGCAAGGGCATGAGCGACAAGTTCAGGGATTGTACAGTAAAAGGCATGACCATAGCCGCGTCAGGATTCTATGGCCCTCAGGGACGTGTCCTCAGGATGCCTTTGGCAATGCCTGACATGCTTGACACATTTGAATCGTTCAGGTTCGGGGACGAGCGCGTGACCAATTTCGAGATGGAAGGGTCGGCCATAGCCGGCATAGCTGCGCATCTGGGACACAATGCAGGTACGGTATGCTGCATCATAGCCAACCATCATCTCAAGAGCAGCAATCCTGACTATAAGGCGCAGGTACGCAAACTGGTGGAACTTGTGCTTGACAAACTTGCCGAGTAGAACTTGTTGTCATTTTATTGAATGAATAATCCCCGGAAGATTTTGTATCAATGCATTCTTCCGGGGATTGTTATTGTTGAAGGCTCTGCGCTTGATGCACTGCCTGACTATTTGCTGTAAAGCTCCTTCCTGGACTGAGGACCTGTGCCACGCAGCACTGCAGGGTCGTCCACCCATGCTTCGATTATCCTTTTCTGCCCGCGTATGACATTTGTCTCAAGGAATTTGAGCTGAAGGTCGAAAGTCGTGCCCATTGATTCAGCTATCTCGTGTCCGTAGTCTATGAAATGATACATGTTATAGTTGTATCCGAATTTCTCAAAACGCTTCACAAGTTTGCCGCCGCCGAAGAATCCGAGATTGAACACCTTTATCTGCTTGTATGGCACGAGAGAGTCTCCCGTTCCGTGCATTATCAGTGCCGGTGCCGGTGTCATTTCATAGCGTACCTTTCCTTTGCGGGAGAACACCGCTCCGGAGAAGGCCATGACGCCTGCATATCTGAAATCCTCAGGAAGCGCCTGGGCCCATGAAGTACGGTTGCATATCTCGTATTCGGCCTGCATTACTGTTATCGCGCCTGCGGATGAGCCGCTTATGACTATGTTCTTCGGATCTACTCCGAGCTGGTCCGCATTGTCTATGATGAATGATGTTGCGCTGAAAAGGTCTTCCACAGCCATATGTATCGCATTATCAAGCACATTTACCTGGGCGATCCCAACCTTTGTTGAACCTTTCAGGCCGAGGCGGTAGTCGATTGATATGACGCGGTACCCGTTCTCGGTAAGCATCCTGAACCAGTTGTTGTAGCCCTCATCATTTCGTGTTCCGGCGATGAATCCGCCCCCGAACATGAACAATACGGTAGGTTTTGTCTTGCCGTCAAGTGTGGTTACGCTTTCCGGTGCCGGGTCATAGACGTCAAGATAGAGGTCGCAGGTGTCTCTTTGCGCAAACATATAGGTCCCGTCCGGGCTGATAGGTTCTGCCGCAGCTGATGCAGGCATCTCCATAAGTGCCATCAGTATGGCAGATGCAAGGAAAAAAGTTTTTTTTATCATAATCTGAAAAAGGTTTAGTCTTATATGGTGCCGCTCATTTCCCTGTTTTGCCTGAGGTTATGAGCTTCTCGTCAGGTATCAGCCTGCGGATTGCCTTGAACCGTCTGAAGAACCTGTATGCGATTACCCTGACTACAGTGTAGCACGGAATGGCAACAATCATTCCAAGAGGCCCTGCGATGTGCCCGACAATGAGCAGGACAATGAATATTTCGAGCGGCTTTGACTTTATGCTTGCCGAATATATCAAAGGCTGGTACAGGAAGTTGTCAACCAGCTGCGTGAAGCAGAATATTGCCACAAGTATTATGGTGAATGTAAGGAAACTCACGTCCAGGCCTATCGGGACGACGCTGCTGTATTTCAGGACAAGGGCCAGAACCGTTCCTATGGCGCCTCCCAGAAGGGGGCCCACATATGGTATGACATTGAATATTCCGGTAAGGAAAGCAATGCCTATTGAAGCGTTGAATCCCAGCCTGGCGACGGCCAGCAGGCCTATGAAATTAATCAGTGCCACTCCGAGGATTTCAATCATGATTCCTGTGAAATAGCGTGAGAGGAGGTCTCCGATGTCTGCGATGGCTTCTGCCGCGTTCTTCTCATGCCTGTCCGGAACAAGCGAGGTCACGATATTCGTGAAAAGCCCGTCGTCCTTGATGAAGAAAAAGCTTATGAATACGACTGAGAATATTCCGATTCCTATGTTTGAGAGGAATGAGGCGGCCGAGCCTATCATTGACGAGAATACTGACACGTCAAATATCTTCTGCACGTCCTGCATCACGGCTGTCTCTATCCTGAAGTCCGGGCCGAGCTTTGGAAAGGCTGCGCGGAGTGATTCGTTCATGTGTGCAAGCGGCACAGAAATGTGCTTGGCAGCGTCTTCCACGTTTGTCATGGAGATGCCTTTCACTATGCTGCTGACTATCGGGATCACGAGTGTCAGCACGGATGCGAAAATAATCAGCACCAGTGCCATGGCGGAGACTGCCAGCAACCAGTCAGGTGCACGGTGGCCGCGTATCCTGATTTTTTTTAGCTGGTTTACGATGGGCTTGGCTACGAGTGACACAACCACGGCTATCAGTATGTATATCAGCACGCTGCTGAAGTACCAGCACAGTGCGGCTATGATGCCTGTCGCGGCCGCGAGCATGATGTATCTCGCCAGCCTGTCAATGCTTCTTTCTTCTGTCATGTCGATTTTATGTATCTGTTTTAAGTTATTGTTCCTGTTGCATTATCCTGTCGCACAGCTCTTCCGGGGAATCGGCAATCATCCATGGGCCATATGCCTGCAGTTCCTCTTTTGTACGGAAACCCCATGATGCCCCTGCCGTCCTGACACCTGCGTTCATGCCTGTCTGCATGTCAACATCGGAATCTCCGCAATAAACCGTCTCATCAACAGATGTGCCCGGAACCGCATTTATGGCTTCAAAAATAACCGAAGGGTCGGGTTTTATCGGCTTTCCCTCGCGCTGTCCGAGAATGCAGGCAAATTCGTATTGTCCGAAAAACTTTTTCACAAGTTCTTCCGTGCCTTCCTGGTATTTGTTGGATGCTATGGCAAGACGGATTCCTGAGGCTGACAGCCTGTCGAGCATCGGTATGATTCCGTCGTATGGCCTTGTGCAGTCGCATTTGTGCATTCCATAGTAATGCAGAAAATGTCTCCGCATCTGTTCTATGCATTCATCTGTGCGCCTGTGCGGAGGAAGTGCGCCTTTAAACAGGTTCGTTATTCCTCTTCCCACAAGCATATTATACTCTTGAGTGGCATGTTCCGGGCATCCGCACTGCCCAAGAGCGTAGTTGCATGCCCGGGCAAGATCTTCTATGGTATTGAGCAGCGTGCCGTCAAGGTCGAAAATCACAAGTTTTGTCATTTTTTTGAAAATATTTTAGCTTGTGCCGTGGTTTGGCTCAAGCGGAGCCTACCTTTGCATCAACAAAACAAAAACAATAAAGTCATGAATACAGATAACGCCCTTGTTCGCCTCAGCGAAATGATGTCTTCAGAATCTTCATACAGGACATTGGTCGATATGATAAACGATCTTGACCTGGAATTCATGGGAGCTTTCCCTGCATAGGGTCAGGCCCATTCCGCCACAGTGCCGCTCTTGGCCTTGTCAAGGCTTACGCGTATCCGTCCGGTATGCCTGCCCTTGCCTGTGTCAGCTTTGCCTGCGATAATCAGCTCGGACACCGGGTCTTCGATTAAGTCGCGCATGGCCCTTTTGAGAGGACGTGCCCCGAAGTCCTTGTCATACCCGGCTTCGGCTACGAAGCGTCTGGCAGATGGTGTCACATTAAGCTCATATCCGGCTTCTTTCACACGTGCGGCGAGTCCGCTCAGTTCGATGCCGATTATTTTTGCAATGTCATCCTTGGAAAGAGGGTTGAAGAACACCTGCTCGTCTATCCTGTTGATGAATTCCGGTGGGAATGTCTTTCTCACGGCCTTGTCAAGCACGTTCTTCCTGTTCCCGCTTATGTTCCTTCCTGCGGATACGAATCCCAGTCCGTTACCGTAGTCTTCCAGTTCGCGGCTTCCTGCATTTGAGGTCATTATGAGAATCGTGTTCCTGAAGCTTACGGTCCTGCCGCTGCTGTCCGTCAGGCGTCCCTCGTCCATTACCTGCAGAAGAAGGTTGAACACGTCAGGATGTGCCTTTTCTATTTCGTCCAGGAGAACCACGCAATATGGCTTGCGCCTTACGCGTTCGCTCAGCTGTCCTCCCTCTTCAAATCCTACATATCCCGGAGGAGCGCCTATGAGCCTTGACACATTGAATTTTTCCATGTATTCGCTCATGTCAAGCCTCACTATGTTTTCTTCTGAGTCGAAAAGATATTCCGCAATGGATTTTGCCAGCTGTGTCTTGCCGACTCCTGTCGGGCCGAAGAACATGAATGTGCCGATAGGCTTCCCGGGGTCTTTTATACCTGCCCTGCTGCGGATTATCGCGCGGACAACCTTGTCTATGGCTTCATCCTGGCCTATTATTCTGTTCTTGAGCTTGTCTTTCATTGAGGAAAGCCTGTGCCCCTCGCTTTCGGCTATCCTGCCTGAAGGTATCCCTGTCATTTCTGATATTACGGCGGCTACATCGGATGCCGTGACACTTCCTGTCCTTTTCTTGTTTTTCAGGCTTACCGCAGAACCAGCCTCGTCCATCGCGTCTATGGCCTTGTCCGGAAGACATCTGTCCGTTATGTAGCGTTCCGACATTCTCACGCAAGCCTCAATGGCTTCCTCGCTGTATCTTACATTGTGATGCTCTTCGTAGTTTGGCCTGAGGCTCTGCAAAATGGATATGGTATGGCTGATTCCGGTCTTTTCGACCGTGATTTTCTGGAATCTCCTGTCGAGTGCACCGTCTTTTTCTATTGTTTTCCTGAATTCGTCGGTAGTTGTGGCGCCGATGCACTGGATTTCCCCTCTTGCCAGGGCAGGTTTGAGCATGTTTGCCGCATCAAGGCTGCCTGATGCTCCGCCAGCTCCTATGATGGTGTGGAGCTCGTCTATGAACAGGATTACGTCAGGATTGGCGGAAGCCTCTTTTATTATGTTCTTGAGCCTTTTCTCGAAGTCGCCGCGATATTTGGTGCCGGCAACGATTGCTCCCAGGTCAAGTGATATGAGCCTCTTGCCGGCCAGCGCAGGAGGTACGTCTCCGCTGGATATACGGAGCGCTATTCCTTCAACTATTGCCGATTTGCCGACTCCCGGGTCGCCCACGAGAAGCGGGTTGTTCTTGCGTCTGCGTCCGAGCACCTGTATGACCCTCATTATCTCGGCTTCGCGGCCTACCACCGGGTCCAGTTTTCCGTCACGGGCTGCGGCTGTAATGTCATAGCCGAATTCTTCCAGAGGCGATGTCTCTTGTTCCTTCTCATGTTCCGCTGTCTGGGCTGTGTCTTCGTGAATCGCCCTTATGTGTATCTGCGGTGTGTCTTTTCCTATTTCCGGGACTTCATAGTCGCCTGTGTCCTTGTCCAGCATACCGTTCGCTTCAAGATATCTGAACACTTCCCGGTAGCTTAGTCCAGTGTCGTTCAGATATGTGAATCCGTATGAGCTGGAGTTGCGGCACAATGCAAGCAGCAGGTGCTGTGACGAAGCCTGGGCGCTTCGTATTTTCGTGGCTTCCAGAATGGTGAGACTCAGGACGTTCTGCGCTCCGCGGGAGAATGTTACCTTGTCGATTCCGGAGTATGGGATGTGCTCGTTCGTGAATATGCGCCCGTCGATGAATTGCTTCATTTCCTCAAGGTCGGTTCCGAGTCCCCTGAGGGTGTCTGAGGCTGTGTTTTCCCTGTGGCGCAGTATGCCGAGGAAAAGGTGGTCCGGGGCTATGCCGTAGCTTCCTGTCCTTACTGCTTCTTCCCTGGAGTAGTTTATTATTGAGTTCAGCTCGTCTGAGATGCCTATTTCCATGTATGAAAAATATACGTAAAACCTAAAATCACTTTCAATTGCACAAAATTACTATTTTTTTTGTAACTTTGCGAGTTAGTGAGAGCAAAAGGGAACTTGTTCACTTTTGCCGAGCGTGAGCAAAGAAAACGCCCGCAGGGCGTTAACTACGCGAGTTAGTGAGCGCAAAAGGAGCTTGCTCATTTTGCCGAGCGTGAGCAAAGAAAACGCCCGCAGGGCGTTAACTACGCGAGTTAGTGAGCGCAAAGGAACTTGTTCACTTTTGCCGAGCGTGAGCAAAGAAAACGTCCGTCAGGACGTTAACTACGCGAGTTAGTGAGCGCAAAGAAAAGAAACAGGATTAAAAGTATAAGGTATAGGAATATATATGGAAAATGAGATTAAGACAGGCAGGATCGACCAGGTGAACATCGACCAGCAGATGAGGAGCGCATACATTGACTACTCCATGTCTGTTATCGTGTCCAGGGCACTCCCTGACGTGCGCGACGGCTTCAAGCCTGTGCACAGGAGAGTCCTCTTCGGAATGGACGGCCTTGGCCTGAGGTGGACGAGCCAGACCAAGAAATCAGCCCGTATCGTGGGTGAAGTCCTCGGTAAGTATCACCCGCATGGAGACGGCAGCGTATATGACGCCATGGCGAGGATGGCCCAGAACTGGAGCCTCAGATATCCTCTGGTATTCGGTCAGGGTAACTTCGGTTCGATGGACGGTGACCCTGTGGCTGCCATGCGATACACGGAGGCCAAGCTCTCCAAATTGTCTGATGAGGTTCTGGCCGACCTTGAGAAGGATACGGTGGATTTCCAGAACAACTTTGACGACTCGCTCCAGGAGCCGACGGTGCTCCCGACCAAAGTACCTCTTCTGCTTCTGAACGGATCTTCGGGAATCGCAGTCGGAATGGCAACCAATATGGCGCCTCACAACCTTAGCGAGTGCTGTGATGCCATCTGCGCATACATTGACAATCCTGAGATTACAGTTGAGGAACTGATGCATTATGTCAAGGGTCCTGACTTTCCTACAGGAGGCATAATCCAGGGCCGCCAGGGCATAAAGGATGCTTTCGAGACCGGAAGGGGACGTATCGTAATACGTTCCAAGACAGACATCGAGGTGAATGACTCCGGCCGCGAGACTATTGTGGTGACGGAGATTCCTTATATGGTCAACAAGAGGGAGATGATAGAGAAGATTGCCGAACTTGTTGAGAACAAGAGAATTGAGGGAATTGCCTATATCAACGATGAGACCACGATGAAAGGCGTCAGGGTAGTAATACGCCTGAAGAAGGACGCCAACTCAAATGTTGTCCTGAACACTTTGTTCAAATATACGCCGCTCCAGTCGAGCTTCTCCGTGAACAATGTGGCCCTTGTCAATGGCCGTCCGCGCACCCTCAACCTGAAAGAGCTTATCAAGTATTTCGTAAAGCACAGGCATGAGGTAATCGTCAGGAGGACCAAGTTTGACCTTGAGAAAGCACAGAAGAGGGCGCATATCCTTGAGGGACTTCTCCGTGCCCTTGATGTGATTGATCAGATAATCAATATTATACGTGCTTCCAAGAGCGTGGAGGAGGCCAAGAATGAGCTGATTGCCACATTCGGGTTCAGCGATGCACAGGCTACCGCCATCGTCGAGATGAGGCTCCGTCAGCTTACCGGACTCGAGCGCGAGAAGCTTCAGAGCGAATTTGACGAGCTCATGAAATTCATCAGATATTGTGAGGATGTCCTTGCCAATGAGAGCATGCAGCTCGGCATCATCAAGGATGAGACTCTGGAGATGAAAGAGAAATACGGTGACGAGAGAAGGACGGAGATTGCGCTTTCTGCCGAGGAGTTCAATCCGGAGGACTTCTATGCAGATGAGGATGTGGTAATCACGATTTCGCATCTCGGATATATCAAGAGGACCTCTCTTGCGGAGTACCGCACGCAGAACCGCGGTGGCGTGGGCATGAAGGGAAGCGCTACGCGTGACGAGGACTTCATCGAGCACATCTATGTCGCCAACATGCACAGCACAATGCTTCTCTTTACTCAGAACGGAAAGTGCTACTGGCTTAAGGTATATGAGATTCCGGAAGGTTCGCGTGCATCAAAGGGACGTGCAATTCAGAATGTCATAAATATTGAGCCTGACGACAAGATAAAGACATATCTCAATGTCAAGAACCTCAAGGACGAGGAGTATGTGAACAATAATTACATTGTTCTCGGAACCAAGAGGGGAATCATCAAGAAGACTTCGCTTGAGGCTTATTCAAGACCTCGTACAAATGGTGTGATTGCCATAACCGTGCGTGACGGGGACGAGCTGCTTGATGCCGTGATGACTAACGGAAAGAGCGAGATCCTGCTTGCCGGACGTGGCGGACGTTGCTGCCGCTTCGACGAGAATGACGCAAGGGCATTGGGAAGGACCGCTTCCGGTGTGAGGGGAATCAATATCGAGGATGATGACGAAGTAATAGGAATGATTGCCTATGACCCTACTGCCGAGGACGCCGCAGCGCATACTATCCTTGTTGTGAGCGAGCATGGTTACGGAAAACGTTCTGATTTTGATGAGTACCGCAAGACCAACAGGGGCGGAAAGGGTGTCAAGACCCTCAATATCACCGAAAAGACAGGTGCGCTCGTTGCCATGAAGAATGTCACCGATGTGAATGACCTTATGATAATCAACCGCTCCGGACTTACCATACGTATGGCGGTGTCGGATATCAAGGTTGCCGGACGTGCGACCCAGGGAGTGCGTCTTATCAACATCAAGGATGGTGACTCGATTGCCGCCATATCGGCTGTGAACAAGAGCGAAGAGGATGCACCTGAGGTTCAGGACGAGACTCAGGACAACGAACAGAATTTAAATTAATACATTGATTATGAAAAGAATTTTTATTGCATTGGCATTGGTCCTTTCAATACAGGCCGCTGATGCGCAGGTAAAGACTCCTGAAGCAGCAAAGAAGGCAGTTGAGGCTGCTGAGGCTGCTGCTCAGAATCCTAAGAAGGCTGTCAAGCCAGCTACTTGGCTGAAGCTTGCCGACTCTTATATGGAGGCATACAATGCACCGGCCGGAGCTGCATGGATCGGCGCTTCAAAGCAGGAACTCCAGTTCCTCATGGGTTCGGAGAAACCGCTCTCATCTGAAACTGTGGAGCTTTCCGGAGAGCCTATGATGAAGGAGGTTTATGCTAACAAGGAAATGTTCTTCAACCAGAACGGACAGCTTGTGATGATTAATGTAACCCAGCCTGTTTATGAGGACGCTTTGGCAAAGGCTCTTGAGGCATATGCGGAGGCTCATAAGGTTGACGTGAAGCAGTCTAAGCTCAAGGACATCAATGCCGGTATCGGACGTGTGTCTGAGAAGTATGTCGAGGAGGGAATGAATGCATACCAGCTCGGCGACCTCAAGAAAGCTAGCATCCTTTTCGGAAAGGCAGCTGAGGCTGCAGCTACTGAGCCACTCGCCAAGGTTGACACTACTGCGCTTTACAATGCCGGATTCACAGCATGGGCAGTGCAGGATTATGAGAGGGCAAAAGACTACTTCAACCAGTGTCTTGCCGCAGAGTACTATTATGAGGGCGGTGAGGTATTTGCCAAGCTTGCTGATGTTTACAAGAACCTCGGTGACGGAAAGAAGGCTGCAGAAGTGCTTGAGGAAGGCTTCGTGAAATTCCCTCAGAGCCAGAGCATCCTCATCGGTCTTATCAACTGGTACTTGGAGAGCGGTGATGATACTGACAGGCTCTTCGTCCTTATTGACGAGGCCAAGAAGAATGAGCCGAACAATGCTTCCCTTTATTATGTGGAAGGAAACATCCACAACCAGCTCGGCAACACTGAGAAGGCTGTGGAGTCATACTACAAATGCTCTGAAATCAACCCTGAGTATGAGTACGGCTACATCGGAGCCGGCGTGATGTTCTACAACAAGGCAATCGAGATTCAGGACAAGGCTGCCAATGAGTATGACGACAAGAAGTACATGGCACTTGTAGAGGAGTTCGAGAAAACCCTCATGAGCGCATGCGAGCCTTTCGAGAAAGCATACGAAATCTCAAAGGATGAGGCTCTCAAGGTGAACATCGCGGAGTATCTGAAGAATATCTACTACCGTTTCCGTGACAAGGGACCTCAGTTCGAGGAGGGATACAACAAATATGACGCTGTAGTGAAGGCTGGACGTGCTTCATAATCCGGCTTGCTGAAATAAAACAGGGACCGCCCGATTTTCCGGAGCGGTCCCTGTTTCTGTTTTGTGCATAGCTGCATAGTGTCATGCCTGTTCCATTTTCTCAAAGGCTTTAACAATCTTTGATACAAGGGGGTGGCGTACTATGTCTTCGTTCTTGAAGAAAATCGTGCTGACTCCCTTTATGTTTTTCGTAAGCTCGATTCCCTTGAGCAGTCCCGAGTCTTTCTTGTTCGGAAGGTCTATCTGGCTCATGTCGCCTGTCACGATGAACTTCGCGTCACATCCCATTCTCGTCAGGAACATTTTCAGCTGCCCGAGATTGGTGTTCTGTGCCTCGTCAAGGATTACGCAGGCCCTGTCGAGGGTACGTCCTCTCATATATGCCAGAGGAGCAATCTGTATGGTTCCTTCCGCCATGAACTCCTGAAGCCTCTTGGCCGGAATCATGTCACCGAGGGCATCATACAGAGGCTGGAGATACGGGTCGAGCTTGTCTTTCAGGTCGCCTGGAAGGAAGCCAAGCCTTTCCCCGGCCTCGACAGCCGGCCTTGTGAGTATGATTCGCTTGATCTCCCGGTTCTTCAGAGCCCTTACGGCAAGGGCTATCGCGATGTATGTCTTTCCTGTACCCGCAGGGCCTGTGGCGAATATGAGGTCGTTGTCGAAATAAGCTTTCACCATTTCCTGCTGTGTGAGGTTCCTTGCCTTTATGGGCTTGCCGTCATTTCCGTGCACTATGACGGATTCCGCGCATAGCCTGAACCTGTCGGGCGAGGACTCCCCGTCAAAAAGGTCTTCGACGTCATATGGCGTTACATTGGTCTTGTGCAGCCTCCTTTCCATAAGCATGTTGAGCTTTATGGTAAACTCTTCTATGTCCGAATCCTTACCGTCGAGGATTATCTCATTGCCTCTTGCCACGACTTTGAGTTCGGGAAAATAGCTGCAAAGAGCCTCAAGGTTCTTGTCTGCCGCCCCATATACTTCAATGGGGTCCATGGCTTCAAGTCTGATTGTATTTCTGCTCATATCATTTGTTTTTGTCGTTAATCGTGCCGGCGTTCTGGAAGCCTTCCTTTATGCCCGTCTCCTGCATCACTTTGCTGTAGGTCCTGACCATTTTGTCATAATCCCATTTGCCGGTCCATTCGTTTCTGCGTCCGATGAAGTCCGCGACAGGTATGACAGTGTATGACTTGCCGTATCCTCCTGGAGCTGAGCACCACAGATATGTCATCTCGACCGGCAGCATCTCAAGGTCTCCGTTGAAGTTGCGCGCTATCCTTATTGTTGCCATCAGTTCGAGCTGGGTGTTTGCCGCACTCATGTTGGAGACGGCATTTCCCAAAGAATATGCCACAGGGACCTGTTTGGCCTTTGTGCCGTCATTGGCACTGATGAGTGAAAAGTCCTGTACAACGTGAGGGTGGGCGCCTATTATAATGTCCGCACCCATGTCTGCAAGCTGCTGTGCGGTCTTTTTCTGGCTTTCTGAATGCTTCAGCCTGTATTCTGTCCCCCAATGCGGAAGGGCTATCGTGAAGTCCGCTTCCTGTGCTTTCCTGAATGCTTCCCTGAGAGACCCGCTGTCGTCCATCAGGTTCACTTTGGGCCATTCTGATGACAGCGGGGAGTTTGTCCCGTATGTGAAATTGACAAGGGCAACCGATATTCCTTTCCTGCGGATTGTCAGAGGAAAGTTTCCTGAAAGTCCGTCTTCGTCTTCCGCCAGTCCCGTGAATCTGATTCCATGCGTTTGTTCAAGCTTTCGGTATATGCTGATAGTGCGTGCGGCTCCTGCCCGTCCTTTGTCGAATATGTGGTTGTTTGCCGCAAGGAATACGTCAAAGCCGGTTTCCGCCAGAAACGTGGCGAAAGAGTCCGGTGCGGAAAAGCAGGGATAGCCTGTATAGGGCTTGCCCGCAAGGGTGAACTCCATGTTGGCCACGACAATGTCCGCACTGCTGATTTCTTCTGACAGCAAAGAAAAGTACGATGAGAAATCGTAAGCCCCATCTTCTGACGCAGCGGTTTCTATCTGTCTGGTATGCATCATTATGTCCCCGAATATGCGCATGGTAAGCGTGTCATTCCGGAAGAGGGGAGCAGCCCTGTTGAGGCTCCCCTCAAAAAGGTGCATGCCGGTATCTTGCGCGCAGATGCCGCTGCCTGAAAGCAGTGCTATGGCTGCGGTCATTATGTGTAGTATGTGTCTGGTCTGTTTCTGCAATGTGTCAGATGGTTAGATTTTACAAATATATCATTTTTATTTTGTCCCGGACCATTAAATCGTTAAATTTGCGCGAATACGCAATTAGTAAATGTATGAAGCAATCTTATATCTTGCTTGCTCTTGCGGTCATGATGACGGTAACCGGATGCGATTTCTTCCGCAGGCTTGCCGGACGCCCCACGAGTGAGTACATTGAAGAAAAGAAGCTTGAAATCCTGCGTGCTGAGGAGGCTGCCGCAAGGGAGCGCCTGGATTCGCTGCAGCAGGAGCAGCAGGCTGTACGGGATTCTATAGCGGCCTTGGATTCTCTCAAGCAGCAGGGTGGCACTATCCTGAATCCGACAAAGCTCGGAGGATTGTTCGCCACAAAGCTGGAATCAAGATATTATATAATCGTAGGGACTTTCCGTGCCCGTTCAAATGCCGAGACCCTTCTGCGCGAAGTCGCGGATAACGGGGATTATGCTCCAGCCCTGATTTCTTTCCGCAACGGTATGATAGCGGTAGGAGTATGTCCACGCAATAAGATTGCGGACGCGGTCGCTGCCCTTGACCTTGTGAGGAATGAGGCATTCTGCCCGTCTGACGTATGGATTCTTTTGAATGAATGATGCGTATGAGGAAAGAAATCTTGCTTGCAGTCTGTTCTGCTTTGTTTTTGAATGCCGGTGCATATGCCCAGTACAACGGCTCGTCTGCATATATGGACCTTTACGACAGTGAGACGGCCTCTGCCTTGAAATCACATGTACGCGAATTGTCTTCAGCGATGATGGAAGGGCGCAAGGCCGGTTCTGAAGGTGAGCGCCTTGCCGCTGATTATGTTTCGGAACAGCTCAGGAGCTATGGCGTTGATGTGCTCTCACCGGAAGGAGGGGATGTTTTCGGTCTCAGGACAGAAGCCGGGGATACTCTGACATCAAGAAATGTCGTCGGATTTGTCCAGGGGTATGACAGGACCTTGCGTGACCGCTACATTGTCGTGGGGGCAAGGCTTGACAATCTCGGTGAGATGACAATGACTGTTGACGGGGAGCCGGCCACAAAGATATTCTATGGTGCGAACGGCAATGCGTCCGGCCTTGCGATGATGCTCGAATTGGCACGTATGGTACGTACCAATTCCATACTTTTCCGCCGCTCCGTCATATTCGTGGCCTTCGGAGCCTCTTCTGAGACATTTGCCGGGTCGTGGTATTTCCTGAACAGGGCGTTCTCGGATGTGGACAAGATTGACGCCATGGTCAATCTGGACATGCTTGGCACGGGATATAACGGTTTTTATGCATATACTTCATCGAATGCTGACATGAACGCGATAATCCGCACTTTGGCCGGAGACCTCCAGCCTGTGCTGCCTGAAGTCGTGGCTGCGGAGACATATCCGTCGGACCACAGGGCTTTCTACGCGAAGGATATTCCTTCGGTAATGTTCACCACGGGACGTTATCCGGAGCATAACACAGAGAAGGATACGCCGTCCATAATAGACTGGCAGATGATGGAGCGCGAACTTGAGTATGTATATAATTTTACTCTTGCGCTTGCATGCCATGAGGGGGAAATTTCTTTCAGGCCGTCTGAGCAGAAAGGCAAGACCTCATCTTATGAAGGCGTAGTGGCATATCATGATTGTGACCAGAAACCGATGTTCCTCAACAGTCCGGACCCGCGCCAATTTCTGCAGAAGTGGGTATATCAGTATCTTAAATATCCTGCTTCAGCAGTGCGTGACGGCATTCAGGGCCGTGTCCTGGTTGAATTCATAATCGGAAAGGACGGGAAAGTCACTGACGTGCGTGTGGTGAAGGGCGTTTCAGAGGAACTTGATGCTGAGGCGCTGAAAGTAGTGAGCGCTTCACCGAAATGGAAGCCGGGGCGTGTAAACGGCAACAAGGTCAGGACGTCCATGACCATACCGGTGGAGTTCCGTCTTGAAAAGAAAGGCGGCCGCGGTAGTTTCGGGATAAAGAAATAATATTACTTTTGCAGGTTGAATAAAACATTCATATACCTATGGAATATAATTTTAAGGAAATTGAAAAAAAATGGCAGGCCTTTTGGGCTGCCAATCAGACTTTCAAGGCAGATATTGATAATTCCAAGCCTAAATATTATGTGCTGGACATGTTCCCATATCCTTCCGGTGCCGGACTTCATGTGGGACATCCGCTCGGGTATATAGCCAGTGACATTTATAGCCGTTACAAGCGTCTGTGCGGCTTCAATGTGCTGCATCCAATGGGATATGACGCGTTCGGGCTTCCGGCTGAGCAGTATGCCGTACAGACCGGCCAGCATCCGGCTGAAACTACGAAAAAGAATATAGCGCGCTATAGGGAGCAGCTTGACAGGATAGGATTCTCCTATGACTGGTCACGTGAGGTGCGCACTTGTGAGCCTGATTATTACAAATGGACACAGTGGGCATTCCTGAAGATGTTCGGAAGCTGGTATGACAATGCCCAGGGAAAGGCACGTCCTGTCGAAGAGCTTGTGGCTGCGTTCAGCCAGGGGGGCAGTGCGGCTGTTGATGCTGCATGCGGTGATGTTGAGCCGTTCACTGCAGAACAGTGGAATGCATTTGATGAGAAGGAGAAATCCGCTGTCCTGATGCAGTACAGGATAGCATATCAGGGCGAGACATCAGTGAACTGGTGCCAGGCCTTGGGGACGGTACTTGCGAATGACGAGGTCAAGGAAGGATATTCCGTGCGTGGCGGCCATCCGGTGGAGCAGAAGAAGATGACACAGTGGCAGCTCAGGGTTTCCGCATATGCGGGAAGGCTTCTTGAGGACCTTGAGTCTCTGGACTGGACTGACTCTCTGAAGGATATGCAGCGCAACTGGATAGGCAGGAGCCAGGGTGCCGAGATGATGTTCAAGACATATAATGGTGACAAGGAGTACGATGTCACCATCTTCACTACGCGTGCGGATACCGTGTTCGGCGTCACTTTCATGGTGCTGGCGCCTGAGAGCGAGTGGGTCGGCAAGCTGACTTCACAGGAGCAGAAAGATGCTGTTGAGGAGTATGTGGCAGCGGCGAGGAAAAAGACGGAGCGCGAGAGGATGGCGGAGACACGCAAGGTTACTGGAGTGTTCTCGGGTTCATATGCGGTCAATCCGCTGACCGGAGAGAAAGTCCCTGTGTGGATTTCCGAATATGTGCTCGCCGGCTATGGTACAGGAGCTATTATGGCGGTTCCTGCGCATGACAGCCGTGACTATGCTTTTGCAAAGAGGTTTGACCTTCCGATTGTTCCTCTGATTGAGGGATGCGATGTGAGTGAATCCAGCTTTGACGCCAAGGAGGGAATCATGTGCAATTCAGGCTTCCTCAATGGCATGAGCGTTAAGGATGCTATTCCTGCGGCAATTGACTATGTTGAGAAGAACGGAATCGGACACAGGAAGATAAACTATCGTCTCCGTGATGCGATTTTCTCACGCCAGAGATATTGGGGAGAGCCTTTCCCGATCTATTTCAAGGACGGAATCGCTACACCTATGCCTTTTGAGAGCCTTCCGCTCAGACTTCCTGAGATTGACAAGTATCTTCCGACATCTACGGGCGAACCGCCTTTGGGACGTGCCGCTGACTGGAATGTGGACGGCTGGCCTATAGAAAAGAGCACCATGCCTGGCTTTGCAGGCAGCAGCGCGTATTATCTGCGCTATATGGACCCGCATAACGGGGACGCTCTTGTAGGAAAGGAGGCTGACAGCTACTGGAGGGATGTTGACCTTTATATCGGAGGTACTGAGCATGCTACCGGCCACCTCATATACTCCCGTTTCTGGAACAAGTTCCTTTATGACCTCGATTATGTATGCGAGAAAGAGCCTTTCAGGAAACTGATAAACCAGGGAATGATTCAGGGACGCTCAAATTTCGTATATCGCATCATAAATACCAACACCTTTGTTTCTCTCGGGCTCAAGGACAATTATGAGACGACAGAGATACATGTGGATGTGAACATTGTGCATAATGACAGGCTTGACATGGATGCATTCCGTAAATGGATGCCTGATTTTGCTGATGCGGAATTCATACTCGAGGACGGGGAATATGTATGCGGCTGGGCAGTGGAGAAGATGTCCAAGTCCATGTACAATGTCGTGAACCCGGATATGATATGTGATACTTACGGAGCTGATACCCTCAGGCTTTATGAGATGTTCCTCGGGCCTCTTGAACAGTCCAAGCCATGGGACACCAAGGGCATTGACGGCGTGAACCGCTTCCTCAAGAGGGTCTGGAGGATGTTCTATGACCGTGACGGCTTTATCGTTACGGAGGACAAGGCTTCCGCAGAAGAACTGAAGTCCCTTCACAAGCTGATAGGAAAAGTCCGCTCTGATATAGAGGCTTTCTCGTTCAACACAGCCGTGAGCGCATTCATGATTGCAGTGAACGAACTGTATGAACTGAAATGCAACAAGCGCGAGATTCTTGAGCCTTTGATTGTGCTCCTGTCGCCTTTTGCACCTCATATCGCCGAGGAACTTTGGGCTGCTCTCGGACATGGTGAAAGCATCTCCTATGCGGCCTTCCCGGAATATGTGGAGGCCTATACTGTTGAGAACACATGTACTTATGCCGTTTCATTCAACGGAAAGACACGTTTCACGGTTGAGCTTTCTGCCGGAATGTCACGCGAGGAGGTTGAGGCTCATGTGCGCGGACTGGAGCAGACTGCGAAATATGTAGCCGGAGGCAATATCGTGAAAGTGATAGTAGTGCCTGGAAAAATTGTCAACATAGTCGTCAAGTAAGCAATGAAAGCCAGAAAAATATTGGCAGTGCTGTGGGATTATCTGCTGCTGTCGGTCGGAACTCTCATTTATTGTCTGGGATGGACTTCATTCCTGATTCCCAATGGTCTGGCAAGCGGTGGCCTGACCGGATTGTGCACAATCATCCAGTACGGTACCGGAGGAGCGATTCCTATAGGTGTGAGTTTCCCGATAATCAATGTCTTCCTGCTCATTCTTGCAGTTATAGTGATGGGCAAGGCATTCGGGTTCAAGACCATCTATGTCATAGCTCTTTCGTCCCTGTTGTTTGAGGTGCTTCCCGGATTTCCGCAGCTGGAAGTCGTGGACCCGGAGCGCTTTGACAAATTCCTTGTCGCCATTGTCGGAGCTTCGCTTGAGGCTGTCGGCATCGGACTGACCCTGCTCAGGGGAGGCAGTACCGGAGGAACTGACATTGTCGCCATGATTGTCAATAAGTATTGGCCTGTGTCACCAGGAAGGGTATATATGGTTACGGACATATTCATAATCGCTTCCATGCTTCTTGTTCCTGGAATGGGAATCGTGGATATGATTTATGGTTATGTAATCATGCTCACTTTTTCTTTCGGGGTGGATTTTGTCCTGCTCGGCAACAAGTCTTCTGTCCAGATATTGGTCTTTTCATCCAAATATAAGGAAATCGCCGACCATATGATAAATGATGTGCATAGGGGAGTGACCGCCCTACAGTCCGTAGGATGGTACACTCAGAGCGAGGGAAAGGTTCTTCTTATTGTGGCGAGGAAATATCAGATGAATGACGTCGTGAATGAGGTAAAGGCGATAGACCGCTCCGCCTTCATTTCAGTCTCCACTGCCATGGGGGTCTATGGCGAAGGATTCGAGGAAGTCAAATCCGGTCTGAAGCTTAAGAGAAAGGAACATTTGAACGAAGATGTGAAATGACAAGGAATCTGTTGGACAAATCGATCTGGGTAGTTATCAAGGAATACGGCCTGATCACATTCGGACTGTTTGCATATTGTCTGGGATGGACAATATTTCTTCTCCCGAACAATCTTGTCGGAGGTGGTGTATCAGGCTTTGCGGCCATTTTGTTCTATGCCACAGGCATTCCGTTGGGATATACATATTTTGTCGTCAACATAATCCTGCTGCTTGTCGCCCTGAAGATACTCGGAAGAGGATTCGGAGGCAAGACCATCTATGCCATCATCCTTACCTCCGTGCTTTTGAATTTCCTGCCGACAGTCGTTCCTCAGGATTTTGTGCATTCGTTTGCCCTTGAAAACGGCAAATTGATATGTACCATACTCGGAGGAGTGATAGCCGGAGTCGGAATCGGCATCTCAATCTCACAGGGAGGCAGCACAGGCGGAACTGATATTGTGGCGCTTCTATGGTGCAAGTACAAGAATGCTTCCCCCGGACGTGTAATCCTCGTGATTGATGTGGGCATAATCATGTCTTCAATGATATTCCCTTCATTTTCCGATGTGGACAGGCAGCAGCTTGTGCCTTTTGCGGAAAAACTGGTCATTGCCGTCTATGGCCTTATTCAGGTTACTGTCAGCGGATATGCCATCGACTTATACCTGTCAGGCTCCAAGCAGTCTGTGCAGGCGTTCATTTTCACTAAGAAGCATGTGGAGATGGCGGATGCGATAGCGTTTGACATGAAACGTGGCGTTACGATAATACCGGCCAAGGGGTGGTTCTCGAAAGAAGACAGGGACATTGTCATGGTTGTCACAAGAAAAGATGACCTTAATCTTCTGCTCCGCTATGTGAAGACTATCGACCCGGACGCTTTTCTGTCCGTCTCTTCCGTGATGGGGGTCTATGGAAAAGGGTTTGACACCATCAAGGTGAAATCCAAGAAATAATTTCACCCCTTATGAGGCACTAAAACCTCAATGTCGTTTTAAAAAAAAGAAATAATTTAAAGAAAAAGAAAAAAGTGACGATTGACCCCCTTTCAGTGTGGGCTGAAAGGGGGCTTTTGTATATTTTTGCGATACCGAAATATATGATTATGGAGAATTTTGTTGCGCTTGTTGTCATGGTGGCGTCATTGTCGGTTGCGGGTCTTCTGATTATGAAAAACTTCAGGACTAAGTCTTTTGCCGGAAAGAAAAGCCGGATTGTTTCAATATTATTGCTGCTGAACAGCTGTCTGCTTTTGTGTGACATGGCTGCCGGAAAGGGAATTGCGTTCAGGCTTCCGCTTGATTTGCTGCTCTCGCTTTTTGCCCTGTACCCGGTCATGTCATCTGTATTGCGGGAGAAGGCTGCTGTGCTTTTTGTCGGGATGGCGTCTGCCGCGGAGGCCGGACTTGCCGTATATTATGTGCTTTGTTCCGTGTCAGTCCTTGATTTGCCTCCTGAGGAAGTCACCATGTGTCTGGCCGCGTTGGTTGCCGCATTTATAGCCGGAATCTTTATCTATGGGGTGTCCCGCCGCCTTGCGGATGTGCGTTCCGTCATGGCCTCTGGCAATGCATGGTCGTACATGCGCCTTGTTGTCGAGACTGTCTATCTTTTTTGCATCCTGGTCTGCACACTTCTGATGCTTTGCCTGTTCCGTATGGACGGGGATGCTTCAGTGGCGTTGTTCATCTTTTCGCTTCTTTTCTGTCTTGTGCAGCTGGCGTTGGGCCTGAGGTGCTGCTATGATGCGGAGTTCCTGATTTTCAAGAAGCAGGAGGAACGTATTGCCATGGCCTACAAAGCCTCTAAGATGGAGCTTGCTGTCATGCGTCCCAAGCCTGACGAGGCTTATCAGGATGTATATTCAAGGATAGTTTCGTATTTTGAGGAAGAAAAGCCTTATCTGAACGGTGACCTGACCATAAATGATGTCGTGAAAGTCGTCTATACGAATAAACTGTACATATCCAGGGCAATCAGCCATTATGCCGGAAAGAATTTTTGCCAGTTTGTGAATTGGCATAGGGTAATGTATTCGGTGGAAAGGTACAGGGCGAATCCCGAGATGACCGTGACGGATCTTTGGCAGGCATGCGGATTCAATTCAGTGGTCCCTTATAATATGGCATTCAAGCTGTTCATGGGAGAGAATCCCGGGGAGTGGTGCCGTAAGGAGAAGGCCAGGCTTGTGAGGATGAAAAAATAAGTTGCGGAATCGGGACGGGAAGAGTATCTTTGTGCTTGGACAAAGGGCGCCTGCACGTATTTGGGACGGCGGTGTCCTGACAGACAATCTGAAACTAATTCATGTTATGGCAGACGAGAAGATAATTTTTTCGATGAATGGGGTAGGCAAGATCCTTCCTCACAACAACAGGGTGATTCTGAAAGACATATATTTGTCTTTCTTTTACGGGGCGAAGATCGGCATCATCGGTCTGAACGGTTCCGGAAAATCCACATTGATGAAGATAATAGCCGGAATTGAGACCGGTTATCAGGGTGAAGTCGTATGGGCGCCCGGTTATTCTGTAGGTTACCTCGAGCAGGAACCTCAGATGGATCCGGACAAGACCGTTCTTGAGGTGGTTCAGGAGGGTGTCCAGGAGGTGATGGACATCCTGAAGGAGTACGAAGAAGTCAATCTCCGTTTCTGCGAGCCGATGTCGGATGAAGAGATGGCGGCTTTGATTGAACGTCAGGGCGAGCTTACTGAAAAGATTGAGAACTGTGGCGGATGGGAGATTGATTCAAAGCTGGAGCGTGCAATGGATGCATTGCAGTGTCCTCCGTCCGATGCCAAGGTCGGGACTCTCAGCGGAGGAGAGAGGAGACGTGTGGCCCTATGCCGTCTCTTGCTCAGGCAGCCTGATGTGCTGCTGCTCGATGAGCCTACCAACCACCTTGACACAGAGAGCATACAGTGGCTTGAGGCCCACCTTCAGCAATACAAGGGAACTGTAATCGCAGTTACGCATGACAGGTACTTCCTAGACAATGTGGCCGGATGGATTCTTGAGCTTGACAGGGGAGAAGGAATACCATGGAAAGGAAACTATTCTTCATGGCTGGACCAGAAGAGTACCAGGCTTGCCATGGAGGAAAGGCAGGAGAGCAAGCGCCGCAAGACTCTGGAAAGGGAGCTTGAGTGGGTGCGTATGGCTCCTAAGGCACGTCATGCCAAGTCAAAGGCCCGCTTGGGAGCATATGAGAAGCTTGCCAGTGATGACGGCAGGGAGAAGGAGGCTAATCTTGAGATTTTCATTCCTAACGGTCCCCGTCTTGGAAACAAGGTCATTGAGTTCCGTGACGTGTCGAAGGCCTATGGTGACAAATTGCTTTATGAGCACTTGTCATTCGTGCTTCCTCCGGCCGGAATCGTCGGTGTCATAGGACCTAACGGTGCTGGAAAGACGACTTTATTCAGGCTCATAATGGGACTGGAGCAGCCTGATTCAGGAGAAATCGTAATCGGAGAGACCGTCAAGACTGCATATGTGGACCAGCAGCACAAGAGCATTGACCCGGACAAGACTGTATATCAGACAATTGCCAATGACTCGGAGTTCGTCAAGCTCGGAAAGAAAGAGGTGAATGCCAGGGCCTATGTGTCCCGCTTCAACTTCTCAGGAGCTGACCAGGAAAAATTGTGCGGCATCCTGTCCGGCGGTGAGAGGAACCGCCTGCATCTGGCCCTCACTCTTAAGGACGAAGGCAACGTGCTTTTGCTTGACGAGCCGACCAACGACGTGGATGTGAACACGATACGTGCGCTTGAGGAAGGACTTGAGAATTTCGCAGGCTGTGCAGTGGTGATTTCGCATGACCGCTGGTTCCTTGACCGTATCGCGACGCATATCCTTGCTTTTGAGGGTGATTCACAGGTGTATTTCTTCGAGGGAACCTATTCCGAGTACGAGGAGAACAAGAAGCGCCGTCTCGGAAATGAGGAGCCTAAGAGATTCAAGTATAAGAAACTGATGGCTGAGTAGGGCCGTCGGATGTGTATTGGAAAACCATATTTGCAATGAGACGAATTATAGCAGTCATTTTGGCGATGGGCTCTTTGGCCTGCGCCGTTTCAAGTGCCCAGATTAAGATAGGGAACCGTTCTGTGAACATAAAGAAGGCCGTGCAGGCCGCAAGTGACGTTACAAAGGCCATCACCTTGTCCGATGAGGATATTGCGAGGATGAGCCGCGAGTCTGTGGAATGGATGGATGAGCACAATCCGATAGATACTTGTGAATATGATGCAAGGCTCAGGCGTCTTACGGAAGGGATTACTGAAGTTGACGGGCTGGCTCTCAATTTCAAGGTCTATTATGTCATAGATGTCAATGCGTTTGCCTGCGGTGACGGGTCGATAAGGGTATTCTCTTCTTTGATGGACATTATGGATGACGATGAGCTTATGGCGATAATCGGCCATGAAATCGGTCATGTGGTGCACCATGATGTCAAGGACGCGATGAAGAGCGCCTATATGGCTTCTGCGGCCCTGAATGCGGCCGGCGCTGCCGGAGGAAAGATTGGACAGCTTTCCGACTCACAGCTCGGTGACCTGGCTGCCGCTTTGCTTGATGCGCAGTTTTCGCAGAAGCAGGAATATGCAGCGGATGAATATGGGTTTGAGTTCTGTGTCAAGCATGGCTTCAGTCCATATGGAATGGCAAACGGGCTTGGCAAGCTTGTAGAGCTTTCGAAAGGAGCAAAGGCTTCTGTCGTGCAGAAAATGTTTTCGTCACACCCGGACAGCGAGAAGCGTGCCCAGAGGATGAAAGAGAAGGCAGACGCTTACGTGGCCGGAAAGTGATTCCTGATTTTGTAAGTCCTGAAAAATCCTGACGGTATGAAAAGAATTTCCGTGATAACCGCGGCCATGTGTTTTTTGCTGTTGCCGTTTTGTGCTTCAGCCCAGCGTTCCGAGCTTCTTTTGGAGAAGGGATGGAAATTTTTTCTTGGTGACGCAAAAGGTGCGTCGGACAAGTCTTATGATGATTCATCTTGGAAAGAAGTTTCCGTGCCTCACGACTGGGCCATCACTGGGCCTTTTGACAGGAACAATGACCTCCAGAATGTAGCGGTGACACAGAATTTTGAGACCCGGGCTTCAGTAAAGACCGGACGTACCGGAGGATTGCCTTATGTCGGCACAGGATGGTACAGGTGCACTTTCGATGCTCCGCATGGCAAGAAGGCCACTCTTCTTTTTGACGGCGCGATGAGCGAGGCAAGGGTGTATGTGAACGGGCATGATGTCGGGTTCTGGCCTTACGGCTACAGTTCATTCCATTATGACATCACTCCTTATCTCAATTCTGACGGGAAGGACAATGTGCTTGCAGTCAGGCTTGAGAACCGCCCGCAGTCTTCAAGATGGTATCCCGGTGCCGGGCTGTACAGGAACGTACATCTGATATTCACATCCGAGGTGCATGTTCCAGTGTGGGGAACTCATGTCACGACTCCCCATGTGGAGAAGGACTTTGCTTCCGTGCGCATGGAGACGAAGATTGATGGCGCGGAGGGAAGGGCCTTGAAGATAGAGACTTCGCTTTATGCTCCGGACGGGACTGTTGCGGCGGAACGTACTTTTGCGGGAAAGACCGGAGCCGGTCAGCCTATGGTCCAGAATTTCATCGTGGATTCTCCGGAACTGTGGTCTCCCGAGCATCCGGCCTTGTACCGTGCGGTGTCCAGGATTTATGCCGACGGTTCTCTTGCCGATGTTTATGAGACGTCTTTCGGAATACGCTCAATAGAATTTGTCACTGAGAAAGGATTTTTCCTGAACGGCGGTCATCGCAAATTCCAGGGTGTATGCAATCATCATGACCTGGGACCTTTGGGAGCGGCAGTCAATGTATCCGCACTCAGGCATCAGCTCCTGATGCTTAAGGACATGGGCTGTGATGCTGTCAGGACATCGCACAATATGCCGGCTCCTGAGCTTGTCCGTCTGTGTGACGAGCTTGGACTGATGATGATGATTGAGCCTTTTGACGAGTGGGACATTGCCAAATGCACCAACGGCTATCACAGGTTCTTCAATGAGCCGTCTGATGTGCCGGGAATGACATGGGCGGAAAGGGACATGGTGAATATGCTTCATCAGTGGCGCAACAATCCATGCGTGGTAATGTGGAGCATCGGGAATGAGGTGCCGACGCAATGCAGCGCGGACGGCTACAAGGTGGCAAAGTTCCTGCAGGACATCTGTCACCGTGAGGACCCGTCCAGGCCATGCACATGCGGAATGGACCAGGTCTCATGTGTCCTTGACAATGGCTTTGCGGCCCTGATTGACATTCCGGGCCTGAATTACAGGACTTTCAGATATCTTGAGGCATATGAGAATCTTCCTCATGGCTTTGTCCTGGGGTCGGAGACGGCTTCGACAGTCAGCTCAAGGGGGGTGTATAAGCTTCCTGCCGAGAAGCGCTTCGGAGCTGTTGACAAAGACCACCACTGTTCCGCATATGATCTTGACGCATGTTCGTGGTCGAATGTCCCTGATATAGACTTTGCCCTTGCTGACGATTACGCGTGGACAATGGGGCAGTTTGTATGGACAGGCTTTGATTATCTTGGAGAGCCGTCTCCATATGATACGGACTCTTGGCCGAATCACAGCTCGATGTTCGGAATAATTGACCTCGCGTCAATACCGAAGGACAGGTTCTATCTTTACAGAAGCGTTTGGAACAGGACGGAGCCGACACTTCATGTGCTTCCGCATTGGAACTGGAAAGGGCATGAAGGCGAGCAGGTGCCTGTTTATGTATATACTTCGTGGCCGGAAGCGGAGCTTTTCGTAAATGGAGTCAGCTATGGACGCATGCGCAAAGAGCCTTCTCCTGTGTCAGATGGATATGTGCCTGCTGATACTGCACGTATGTCAAAGGGATTTCAGGATGAGAATCATGAAGGACGCTACAGGCTCATGTGGAATGATGTCGTTTATCAGCCCGGAGAACTGCGTGTGGTAGCATATGACGACTGCGGCAAGGAAGTGGGAGAAAAGGTAGTGAAAACGGCCGGAAAACCGCATCACCTGGAGATTTCCGCTGGCCTTGGCTTTATCGGAAAGGATGAGATTCCTGTCTTGAAGGCTGACGGCAAGGACCTGGCTTATTTTACAGTCAAGGTAGTGGACAAGGACGGAAACCTGTGCCCGTCGGATTCGAGGCTTGTTGAGTTTGATGTCTGCGGAGCCGCCTCATACAAGGCTGCTGCCAATGGTGACCCGACGTGTCTTGATATTTTCCATGAGCCGCGGATGCACGCCTTCTCAGGTATGCTGACCGTGATTGTACAGGCAGGAGAGAAAGACGGAGAGGCTGTACTGACTGTCAGATCCAAAGGATTGAAGCCGGCCACAGTTGCCGTGAAAGTGGAATAAAACAGAAGCCCCGGTCTGATGAAAAGACCGGGGCTTCTGTTTTATTATCAATATCTGTCCTCAGATGATACTGTAAGTTTCTTGCGGCCATGACGGCGGCGTGCTGCCAATACGCGACGTCCGTTCGGAGTCGACATGCGCTCGCGGAATCCGTGTTTGTTGCGGCGCTTGCGCTGTGATGGTTGGAATGTTCTTTTCATTATTTCTTGTTTTTATATTTTCGCGTATAAAATGGGAGTGCAAAGGTAGTCTTTTTCAATTTATTTGCAAAATATTTTGAAAACACTTTTAAGAAGCAATGTGTTTTTTGTCAGAAAACAGCTCTATTCAATGAATATGACCATCTTTTCGTTGAAGAAAGAATCGTTGCTCCAGCTGTTTATCGGCCAGGTATGGACAGAGCCTTTCCTCATGTTGAACTTGCCCATCATTACTGCGATTTCCTCCACTATGTCTCCTCCTTTAAGGTAGAATATCCCGTTGCGGTATTTTCCCTTTACCCATGGCATGAAGTTCTCCAATGATGTCACCGCCCTTGAGACCACATAGTCGAACGTCTCTTCGAGAGATTCAGCCCTCGCGTTCACTGTAGTGACATTCCGGAGCTCCAGCTCTTTGGCTGCCTCGGATGCGACGATTATTTTCTTCCCGATGGAGTCACAAAGCGTGAATCGGCACTTTGGGAACATGATTGCGAGAGGTATGCCGGGGAAGCCGCCTCCCGTGCCGAGGTCAAGTATGCTTGCCCCCTTGTCGCACAGTGTGCCGTAAACATCCGGCATTTGCGTCTTTATGAATGCGGCAATGCATAGCGAGTGCATTACATGATGCCTGTAAAGCTGGTCTATGTCTTTTCTTGAAATCACATTGATTTTTGAGTTCCATTCACGGTAAACCGCTTCCATTCTGCGGAACTGTTCAATCTGCTCCGGAGTTATCTCCGGGAACTTTTCCTGTATCTCCTGTCTGAATTGTTCAAATGTCATGGCATGTCTTTTTGGGGTTCAACTCCTGCATCTTTCCGGGGCCGTGCCCGTCAGAGCTAAAGCAGCTCGTCGGAATAGTCCATCATTTTTAGCAGCTGCGCCTTGGCTCTCCGTATTTTTGTCTTTACAGTGTTTATCGGCATTTCCAGGGCATCTGCAATCTCCTTATATCCGAAATTGTCAATCAGATTCATCTTGGCCACGGTCCTGTAGTCGTCTTTCAGCTTTTCAATGTTGTTCAGCCACTTGTCATATTCCTGCTGGTTGATAATGTCCTCCTCAGGGTTATGCATGGTTGCCGGGATGTCGTTCAGTTCCGCCAGTTCCTCGTTGATGGATGTGGTAGGCATGTTCGTCTTCTCGCGGTCATGCCTGCTCAGGTGGTCAAAGGCAGTGTTCCTGGCTATCCTGTAAAGCCATGTGGAGAATTTGTATTCAGGATTGTATGTGGCTATCTGGCTGAAAGCTTTCTGAAAACTTTCGAGACAGATGTCCTCTATGTCCTCCTTCTGTGAAGCATATCTGGAAATATGGTTCTTGACACCTGCATTGTAGCGCGTATATAGCACGATGAATGCTGCCTGGTTCTGCTCTATGGCCAGGCGCACAAGGTCCGTGTCTGAAAGATTAGTGAGCTTCGAGCCAGTTGTTTCCATGATTGCATTCTACTGTTAAAGGTATTGACAGGCTTACCACATTCTCCATTTCCTCTCTTGCAATCTGCTCCAGGAGCCCTACTTCAGGCCCGGCTGCGTCAAATACAAGTTCGTCATGAATCTGCAGTATCATCCTGCTCTTGAGATTCTCTTCTCTGATGCGCTTGTCCACATTTATCATGGCAAGCTTTATTATATCTGCTGAAGTTCCCTGTATCGGGGCGTTTATGGCATTCCTTTCAGCCAGCGCTCTCACCGTGCCGTTCTTTGAGTTGATGTCCGGAAGATATCTCCTGCGTCCGAAGATGGTTTCAACATAGCCGGTTTCCTTTGCCGCTGCGATCGTGTCCGCGATATATGAGGATATGGCCGGGAAATTTGCGAAATAGTCGTCTATTATCTTCTTGGCTTCAGCACGTCCGATTTTCAGGCGTTGAGCAAGTCCGAATGAGGAGATGCCGTACATTATGCCGAAATTGGCTGTCTTTGCAATGCGCCTCTGGTCTGCGGTGACGTCCTTTATGTCAACCCCGAAAATTTTAGAAGCCGTCAGAGCATGCACATCCATCCCTTCCTTGAAAGCCTGGATAAGGTGCCGGTCGCAGCTCAGATGAGCCATGATTCTCAGCTCAATCTGAGAATAGTCGGCTGACACTATCTGTCCTCCTGGAGTTCCCGGCACGAAAGCCTTCCTTATTTCCTTTCCGCGTTCAGTGCGTATCGGGATGTTCTGGAGATTCGGCTTTGATGAACTCAGCCTTCCTGTTGCCGTCAGGGCCTGGTTGAAGGTAGTGTGTATCTTCCCGGTGACAGGTGAGATGTAGGTCGGCAGAGGGTCTATGTATGTCGAAAGCAGTTTCTTGACGCCTCTGTATTCGAGAATCTCGTTTATTATCGGATGCTTGTGCTCAAGCGCGCTGAGAGTGTCTTCGTCTGTAGGATAGACATATCTGACACCGGTCTTGGGCTTGATCTTAGGGTCAAGCTGGAGCTTTTCGAACAAGAGAGCACCTATCTGCTTTGGTGAAAGTATGTTCAGTTCCGGCTCTCCCGCCATCTCGCGCACCTTCTCCTGTATGGCGTTCATTTCAGTCGCAAGTCCAGAAGAGTATCTGCGCAATTGCACAAGGTCGATTTTGACACCTTCCCTTTCCATTTTTGACAACACCTTGCCGAGCGGCTCCTCCATGTCGTCATAAAGCTTCCTCAGGCCGAGCTCTCCCATTTCCTCCCAGATTTTTTCTCCGAGCAGGCATGTCGCAGCCGCTTCCTGGCGCCTGCTTGCCGAGGTGTCTTCTTCAGGAATCTCATCGAAAAGCGTCATGGGGGCTTGAGGCTTCTTCTCCTGGGCGGACTCATCTATGCTGATGCCAAGATATGTCTTTGCAAGAATCTCTATCTTGTGGCTTTTTTCCGGATTGATAAGATAATGCATTAGTCCGATGTCGAGCCATTTACCTTCCAGCTGAATGCCGTTGCAGGCCAGCATATTGCTTTGCAGCTTCAGGTCATATCCGCACTTGGTCACCTCCTTGTCTGATATCAGCTGAATGAAATCCTGTGCCGTTCCTTCAGCAACAATGCACTGTGGCTCAGCCTCCTGGATGTCTTTTGTCCTTACAGCTACGGTGACTTTTCTTATTGGAGTGAACATCTCGTCATGTTCGCCTTCAGTGATAATCGCGCACCTTCCGCTCTCTTTTGCCATCTTGATGATTTGTGCTGGTTCAGCTTCCAGGCAATTGATGGTGCGGCTCTGCTCTTGCGCGGCAGATTTGGCATGGCCGATATATTTGAGCAGCGACCCGAACTCGTATTTCTCGAAAAGGTCGGCCACCTCCGGGGCGTATTCACATGTTACTGCCATTTCCCCGGTCGGAACGTCTATCTGCATGTCGGTCTTTATTGTGACCAGCTCATGGCTCATCTCGACGTGGCCCCGTGCATTTTCAAAGGCCTCACGCTGCCTTGGCGTCAGTTCTTCCAGATGGCTGTAGATATTTGAAACGGAGCCGAACTTCGACACGAGCTTCCCGGCACCGACTTCTCCCACCCCCTTTATGCCGGGCACATTGTCTGAGGTGTCGCCACATATGGTAAGAATGTCAATTACCTGCTCAGGCCTGCTGATTCCGTATTTGGCACAGATTTTCTCGACGTCAACAAGTTCACTTTCCGAGCCTGACTTGCCTGGCTTGAACTGGAATATGTTCTCTGAAATCAGCTGCCCGTAGTCTTTGTCAGGCGTTATCATATATACCTTGAATCCCTCTCTCTCGGCACGTTTGGCCATGGAGCCTATCACATCGTCCGCCTCGAAGCCTTTTTCCATCAGGACAGGGATGCGCATAGCACGGCACAGCTCGCACAGAGGCTCAAGCGCGTCTATGATAAGCTGGGGAGTCTCATCCCTGGTGCCTTTGTATTCCGGATATATCTTATGTCTGAATGTTCCTCCAGGAGGGTCGAATGCTACGGCGAGATGTGTCGGCTTTTCTTTCTCAATCAGTTCGAGCACGTATTTCGTGAATCCGAATAGAATCGACATGTCCGCGCCTTTGGAGTTTATCATCGGATGACGCAGAAATGCGTAGTACATTTTGAAGACCAGTGCGTGTCCGTCGATAAGAAAAAGTCTGTTTCCCATGGGGCTCTTATAAAAAATGAACCCCAAAGATAGCAAAAGTTTCGTTTTCTCAGCTTTTTGCCTAAAAGTTATTTCAAATTTTCTTCACCTTGAATGCTGGCTTGCCGGATGAATGCGTCCGGATTCTTGAAAATGCCCGCTACGGCTTTCTGCATCTCATCGGGCTTTCCATCCGCACAAGCACAGCGGAATATCCCGTCCGCTCCGAGCGCAAGCACCTTGCCGCATACAGCCAGGCCTTCTGCCAGGTCGTGGGTGGAAAATATTACGGCTGGGCGTCCTGGCATGCCGCAGATTTCCTTGAGAGTGCCCATGACTGCAATACGGTTCTCCGCATCAAGAAAAGCAGTGGGCTCGTCCAGCAGGATTACCGGTGCGCGCCTTACAAGGGCCGGAGCTATCGCCGCCTTCTGGAATTCACCGTCGCTCAGTGTGGAAATGTCCCTGCCGGCAAGATTGTCAAGGCAAAGGCGTGAAAGAGCGTTGCCGATGGCAGCCTCGTCTTCCGGAGTCAGCCTGCCTCCAAGGTCGCTTTGGCTGTAACAGCTGATTCTTACGAAGTCCCTTAGGGTGAATCCTTTGACTTTCGGTATGCGTGACGGTATCATTACAATCCCGTTAGAGCCTTTGCCGCTTCTTGCCTTCATGCCTGCAATGGCCCGCAGCAGGGTGGTCTTTCCGCTTCCGTTCGCCCCGCAGAGCATTATGCAGTCACCTTCACGGACATCGAAAGAAACGTCGCGGTAAAATATCTTCCCCTCATGCCCGATGGTCATGCCCCTGACTTTGAGAAGTGTATTTCCTGTTATATTTTCCATGTGGTCATAGTTCCGGCTTTTTTTGCAATATGTATAATATGAGCGGGATGCCTATGAAGGCCATTGTGCCGGACACGGGAAGGGGAGTCCCGGACATTTGTGACAAAAGGTCGGCGCCCAGGCATATTATGCTTCCGCAAAGCATCGCCCCGGCAATCGTACTCCTGTGCGAAGAACTGCCCGTTGCCCATTTAGCGATATGCGGAGCCACTATCCCGGCAAATCCGATGGGGCCGCAGAACGCGGTCACTGCTCCGGTGCAGAGGCAGCAGCTGAACATGGCAAGTAGCCTTATGTGGCGCGGGTCTGCTCCGGCCGCAGCGGCAAATTCATCCCCGAAAAGCAAGATGTCCAGTCCTTTCATATTGATAAGCGCGGCCGCGCATCCTGTGCAGATTGCCGCAGCCATTATGATGATTTGCGGCCATGTCACGAAAGAAAAGCTGCCTGCCGACCAGCTGTAGAAAATCTTGAGGCTTTCGGCATCTGTGCTGAACTGCAGGGCCGCTACAATTGCATTTGCCATGAAGCCGAGCATTACTCCGAAAATAAGAAGCGTGGCGGCACTGCGGACTTTTTTCGATGCCGCCATGATTACAGCGGCTCCGGCCCCTGCACCGATGAATGCTGCCGCGGCAACTGAAATCTCATGGAAACGGCTTCCGATAGAACTTGCCGCGCATAAGGTTACAGCAGCAGCTCCGAGTGAAGCCCCTGAACTGATGCCCATTATATGCGGGTCAGCGATAGGGTTGCGGAATATGCTCTGCATTTGCAGGCCGGCCAGTGAGAGAGCCGCTCCCGCAAGCATTGCCGTGACGGTCCGCGGGAGACGCAGCAGCATGAGGACGTTCCTGTCCGCAGGACTGACATAATATAAATCAATCGCCATGAGCAGAAATGTCATGGCGATGCCTCCCGCGAGGAAAAACGCTTTCCTGTTCAGTGGAAATCTCAGAATTTGTAGCTGTACCCTATGCAAAGTATATGATTCAGATAATCTGTTTTTGTTACAGACTTCAGGTAGCCTTTGTTCTTTGTGATATGTATGTCGTAGTCTTTCCCGTCGTCTATCCTGTAATTGACATCAATGCTGTTCCGCTTGTCGAACCTGTAGCTCGCCCCTATGCAGTACCTGATTCTGCTGATGTGGTTCTTGAGCTTGAAGCTGACTTCAGGGCTTCCGGAAGACACGAGGCCGTGAAATTCTTTCGGAGTGTTCAGTGTATTCGTGATTTCCGCAGAGACGTATGTGTCCAGCGGAATCCTGCGGAACGAATATTCAACCTGTGCCCTGGATCTCAGGACGAAACTTGCCCTGCATTTTTCCATTACGTTTATTGAATCTGTCCTCATGGTTACCTGCGGTCTTTCGCGCAGGGAGAATTTCCATCTTCCGGCCGAAATCGAGGCCGTCATGTTCAGTGCAACTCGGTGCCTTGCTTTCCATTCCTTTTCCCCGGTGCTTTTCTTGACGTCATGGATGTTGAACAGGTGATATGCAGGGGCTATCTTCAGCCATTTCACAGGTTTGTATCCGAAAGTGACGCTTGTGTTGAACCTGTCGAAGCTGCCGAATGAATCCTTTATCCTGATTTCTTCTTCAACTTGCCAAGAGCAATATCTGCCGATGCCGCCGCCGAGGGAAACCGACAGGCGTGAGCGGAAGTCCGGTGATGCGTCCTCATTCATGAATGAAATCTCATCTTGCGCATAGGCCAGGGCGCAGATTGCCGATAAAAATGCGCAAAGTGCCGTTTTCAGTTTCATATGCTATATGTCTCCTTGCAGTTTAGTGACGGCAGGCCCGTCGGCCTGTCCTTTCCCGAGTGTGTAGTAAAGCTTCACGAATGCCGCGTCTTTGAGGAAGTCTATGTTCCCTATCTCAAAGTGATTGATGTCCAGTCCTGTCCTTTTTTTCAGGTCTTCCATCATCTCGTCATGTCTTGACGGTACGATAAGGTCAATGCGGTCATACAATATGGTCTTTGTCCCCTTGCGTCTGCGCGGCGCACATGCCTCAGTCGCCCATATCAGTCCGAGCAGCAGCGCATTGGCCATCATAAGTTCGGCAATGGATATGTTCAGCGCAAGCCCGTTTATGACCGAAAGGCCTATGATGATGAAAAGATAGGTCATTTCCCTCACGGGCACGGTTTCCGTTCTGTATCTTATCATTCCGAAAATGGCGAACAGGCCCAGTGTGAATCCGATCTGGAGCTTGACATTCTCCATAAGGAAAATGAGCAGGAACATCGTGGCTGAGAAAAGCAGGAAGGTGAAATAGTAGTCCTTGCGTCCCTTGTGCCTGTAGTACAGGTAATGCACTGTCACAAAGGCGACAATCAGGTTGAATGCGAATCTTATCAAAAGATTTGAGAAAGAGGCGGCCTCGAAGACCGGTACTCCGAGGAAGGTGCTGGCTGACATACCGTTCCCGAATTCTGCCGCTATCTGAGGGTCAAACTCCGGCATTGACTGCAATATGCTTAACATGTCTGTAATTTATTTGTGAATCGTATTTTTTCCTTGAATCTGTTCTGTCTTATGCCCGGGTCGGTCATGGCCGTCCCGATGCAGTATTTGCTGAATCCCATTCTCCTTATCTTCAATTCAGCGAGGATGCCTTTCATGGTGGAGCCTGTCGTCCCGTCCTGCTTGACCTCCACGATGATGATGTCTCCAGGGGTGGCTGTCCGGCCGTTCCGGAGGTTGCTGAATGAAAGCCCCATGTCTATTGTCACTCTTTCTGTCCTTTCCCTGTTCACGAGCGTGATTCTTTTGAAGGATGTGCGCAGGGCTGCGCTGAAAGTTTCAGACGGGAGCTTTAGCATGCTTCTGGCAAAATCGGCGGCTTCCGGAATTTCCTTCCATTCAAGAAGGGCTGAAGGCGGAATCTGCATCCGCTTTTTCTTTGTCCTTCCGCGGTTGTTCTTGTTCTTTATTTCGATGAATGCGTGTGAACTGTCCTTGTAAAGCCTGGTGCGCAGCTTCTGCCTTGTCAGATGCCCGTTGTGGTGCATCAGGTAGCAATCGCATGAAGGGGTGTCGAAATAGTAAGTGTCATACTCCGCAATGAACTTTTCCCCGACGGCCTGCACGGAATATCCCCTGTCTATGGCAGCGGAAAGCAGCGGCTCAAGCCTTGCCGCAGGGCCGACATATTTGCTGTCGGTCCTGTTCATCAGCTTTACGCTTTTCATCATCTCGAGAGTTATGACCCTGTCCTTGGGGACTGCAATGGAAGTGCTTTCTATATGAAGGCTCATTTCGAGTCGGAAAATATGTATTCGAAGACCTTGACAGAGTAAAGTTTTCCGTTAGGCAGATAATTGTACTGCTTGGCTTTCGTCCCGTCGGCATTATACTCGTATTTTCTTATGCGTGAGGGCCTGTTCCTGTCGTCATATACAACTTCTTTGGTGACCTGGCCGCTTTCGGGGTCGTACTCGATGGTAATTCTTTCCTTCTGACCGTAGTTCGCATATTCAATCTCTTCTATCTTGCGTCCCTGGTCATCGTAGGTGGTGATGTGGTCAAGCCATTTGCTGCCCCCTTTTGCAGCCGTATTCCATTCTTTTACAGTGAGGTTCTTGCGTTTTTCCCTTTTTGCAAGTGTTTCTGGAGAAATGTTTTGTGCAGCGAGTGTTCCGCACAACATGAGTCCGATTACTATGGCAGAAAGTTTCGCTGTTTTTGTTGCAATCATAAGTGCTGTCAATAATTAATGTGGTTTCAGGCCGACAAAAATAATAATATTTTCGGGACATTCAAATTCTGTCGCCTGGCTGCAGGCTTCCCTTGTGCGTCAATCTGCATTTTTTTGTAAATTTGCGTTGCCAGGTTTTTCCTGCATCTGAAACTGATGATTGATATGAAAAAAGAATTTGCATTTTGTGCAGCCTCACTTGCCGCATTGCCTGCTTTCCTGCCCGCGTCGGCCCAGGCCCGGGAGAATGGCCGTGAGGCAGGACAGCAGGATGACAGGCCCAACATCCTGTTCATACTAAGTGACGACCATACGTCGCAGACATGGGGAATATATGGCAGTGTGCTTGCAAAATATGCTCAGGCGGACAATATAAAGAGGCTTGCGGCGGAAGGTGTGACCCTTGATAATTGCTTCTGCACCAATTCATTGTCAACACCGAGCCGTGCTTCCATCCTTACTGGGCGATACAGCCATATGAACGGGGTATATACTTTGGAAGACAGTCTTGATGTTGCCATGCCGACCATAGCGAAGGTTCTTCAGGAAAGCGGCTACAATACCGGCCTTGTGGGCAAGTGGCATCTGAAGTCGCAGCCTCAGGGCTTTGACTGGTATTCGGTCTTCCATGACCAGGGCGAATACCGTGACCCTACTTTCAAGAACAGTTCCGACCCTTGGCCCGGGATGCGCAATTTCGGTGAGAGAGTCCACGGATTCTCGACCGATATAGTGACAGACAAGGTCATAGAGTGGATGAAGGCCCAGGACAAGGATACGCCGTTCCTGATGTGCTGCCATTTCAAGGCGACGCATGAGCCGTATGATTTTCCTGAAAGGATGCGCCATCTTTATGACGGGGTTGTTTTCGAGGAACCTGAAAACCTTATGGATTTCGGGATGGAAACAAATGGGAGGACTTTCCCGGGGCAGCCTCTCGAGGAGATGGTCAGAAGATGGACTGTCGCATCGGCCGACCCTGACAAATGGTGGTGCCGCTATCCGGAGCTTCCGTTCAGCACGGATGGAATGGGGCGCATTGCCACAAGAAAAGCCGCATACCAGAAACTGATAAGGGATTATCTGCGCTGTGCCGCCACGGTAGATGACAATATCGGAAGGCTTCTTGACGCGCTTGAGCAGATGGGCATTGCAGACAATACCATAGTGGTATATGTCGCTGACCAGGGATATTTCCTCGGTGAACACGGGTTCTTTGACAAAAGGATGTTTTATGAGGAGGCTGCCCGGATGCCGTTCGTAATCCGATACCCGGCGGAAATTCCTGCTGGACAGAGAAACGATGACCTTATATTGAATGTGGATTTCGCGGCCACTCTTGCTGACTTCGCCGGTGTTCAGCCTCCGCAGGGAAGCCAGGGGCATAGCTTCAGGGCCAATCTCAGCGGGCATACTCCCGGGGATTGGAGGGAAAGCATATATTACCGCTATTGGACTCACCATGAAATAAGGCCGGCCCACATCGGTGTGAGGACAGACCGCTACAAGCTTATTTTCCTTTATGGAGAGCCTCTTGGTATGACCGGCTCTTCTGATGTTCCGGTTGCACCTTCATGGGAGTTCTATGATCTTCAGGAGGATCCGCATGAGGACCATAACGCATACTCAGACAAACGCTATCAGGCTGTCATACGGAAAATGAAGCAGGAGATGATGAGGCTGAGGAATGAGTGCGGTGATATGGACGAGGGGACTGTCCGCATGAGCGAGATTCTGGCTGCAGAGGGACTGCTTTGATTTTTCCGTGCCGTGAATACGGTTTTGCCCGAATTTTGTTAGGCAGGCCGGGCAGTGCAAAAGCTCTGTATGGTGCAGGGCATGAAAAAGCATAAGACAAATATAATGAAACGGATTTTTCTATTTCTGGCAGCGTTGGCGGCATTTTCGTGCGCCGCATCTGCCGATGACAGGCCATCTTCTTTCGAACAGCTTCCGGCTCAGGCAAGGGACTATGTGAATGCCGTCGGCAACGGAGTAAAAGTGATGTATGTGACAAAGGAGGATGACTTCTTCAGGCCGGACTACAATGTGATGTTTACAAACGGCATTCTGATGGAGTTTTCCAATTCCGGTGCGCTGAAGAAAATCGAGGCGAAGAAAGGGACCATCAGCAAGGAGCTGATACCGGAGTCCATAAGAGAATTTGTCGATATTCATTATCCTGATGCTGAATATGTGGAATATGAGGTCGGAAAGAGGACATATGAGGTGAAGCTGTCCAACCGGCTTGAATTGAAATTCAACAGTGCTTTCCACATAATTGAGGTGGATGACTGATTTTTTGTGGGGAGGTTGACCTCTCCGGAAAACAAGAAAAGGGGCTTGACTAATTTTGTTTAGTCGGGCCTCTTTCGTTTTTTTCCTCGCACTCAACTTTTTCTATATTTGTGCTTCGCACACATATACGAATGCGTCTCGGCAGAGCCAAAATAAATTTTGCCTCTGCTCTCAACTTTTTCGTATATTTGTCCCGACAAACGAAAAAGGAAGACAAAATGGCACAGAAACCATCAATCCCCAAAGGCACAAGAGACTTCGGACCGGCGGAAATGGCCGGCAGGAATTATATCTTCGACACAATCCGTTCAGTATTCAAGACCTACGGATATGCTCCGATAGAGACACCGTCCATGGAAAACCTCAGCACCCTTCTCGGCAAATATGGTGAAGAAGGGGACAAGCTCCTTTTCAGGATACTGAACTCAGGAGACGCCTTTTCCGGCATCAGCTATGATGACTACAGGATTGACGGCACGCAGGACGGATACAACAGCAAGGCCCTCTCGCTCAAAGTTTGCGAAAAGGGTCTTCGTTATGACCTTACGGTTCCGTTCGCACGCTTCGTGGTGCAGCATCAGAATGAGATATCCTTCCCGTTCAAGCGCTTCCAGATTCAGCCTGTTTGGCGTGCAGACCGTCCGCAGAAAGGGCGATACAGGGAGTTCTACCAGTGTGATGTTGATGTAATCGGCTCAAAATCACTTCTGAATGAGCTGGAACTTGTGCAGATTGTTGACAGGGTCTTCACCCTGTTTGACGTGAACGTGTGCATAAAGATAAACAACCGCAAAGTCCTGACCGGAATGGCGGAGATTTGCGGCTTCCCTGACAAGGTCGTGGACATAACTGTTGCCATTGACAAGATTGATAAAATCGGACTGGAGGCGGTTGAGGCTGAGATGAAAGAAAAGGGACTCAATGAAGAGGCCGTGGCGGTAATCAGGCCGATACTTACAATTTCCGGTTCTTCCGCAGAGAAAATAAACGTCATGCGTGAGCTGATGAGCGGCAAGTCTGCTTCCGGAATCGTATCCGAGACCGGTCTCAAAGGCTTGGATGAACTTGAGGAACTTTTCGCTCTTGTGGATGCTGCCGGAATCCGCCATGAAGTGGAAATCGACCTTTCCCTTGCGCGCGGGCTGAATTATTATACCGGCGCGATATTCGAGGTCAAGGCCAAGGATTTTGCGATAGGAAGCATCTGCGGAGGCGGACGATATGATAATCTCACAGGCATATTCGGGCTTCCGGACATGTCTGGAGTCGGAATATCCTTCGGAGCGGACCGCATATACGATGTGCTTAAGGGACTTGACAAATTCCCGGCAGAAGTGACATCTTCCACTAAAGTCCTCTTCGCCAACATGGGCAGTGAAGAGCTGTGCTACCTCATACCGGTAGTGAAGCAGCTCCGCGAGGCGGGAGTGCCATGCGAGATTTATCCTGAGTCATCCAAACTGAAGAAGCAGTTTGACTATGCCGACAGGAAGAAGATACCTTTCATCTCGATTGTCGGTGAGACTGAAGCCGCGGAGGGACTTGTGAACATCAAGAACCTTTCTTCCGGGGAACAGCAATCCTTCAAAAAGGAAGACATCGCATCCATACTTGAATTTATAGCTTAGGAACTCAGATTTTTATCAGGCGGTGACCGGAGCATGGTTGCCGCCTTTTGTTGTGTGCATATCCATGATGAATACTGGAAAATTTGACAGGGATTCCCTTATCGGCTACATTGCGGGAATCATAACAGGAGTCACATACGGGCTCAATCCTTTGTTTGCCATGCCTCTTATGAATGCCGGAGCCCCGGTTGAGAACATACTTTTCTTCCGTTACGGGCTCTCGGTGCTTATTCTCGGGTGCTGGCTTCTTGCCAAACATGAAAATTTCCGGGTTTCCGGAAAACAGCTTGTGAGACTTCTTATTCTCGGTGCATGCTTCACAATGAGCAGCCTCTTCCTGTTCGAGGCCTACCGTCTCATTCCGTCAGGCATGGCGACAACAATAGTTTTCCTTTATCCTGTGCTTGTCGCGCTCATCATGGTCTTCATGCGTGTCTATCCTACATGGCAGGTCTGGTTTTCCATCATCCTGACATTCATCGGGGTTTTCGTCCTGTCCAGGAATGACGGGACGCATGTGATTCAGACAAAAGGAATAGTCATAGCTGCAGCTTCCGCCCTTGCATATGCCATGTTCATAGTCATTGTAAACCGAAGCAAGGCTATCCGCAAAGTATCCAATACGCTTTTGACCTTTTATGCGCTTATAGTGGGAACAATTGTGTTCATGGTCAAGGCTCTGGCAGGAGGGCATTCGCTTCTGCTTGGCATCAGCGGGTTTTCTGCCTGGGGCAACCTTCTTGGACTGGCTGTGCTTCCGACAATAGTCTCAACGGCCACGCTTGCCCTGGCCACAAGAAAGATAGGTGCCGCAAAGGCGTCCGTGCTCGGGGTATTCGAGCCGATAACTGCAATTCTTGTCGGCGCGCTTGCCTTCGGGGAACCTGTCACGATGAATGTGCTCATCGGCATCGGCCTGACCATGGCTGCCGTGACATTCATGATTGTGTCTTCCAACAAATAATTTTGCAGAACTTGTCATCATAATCCAAACAGATTCTTAAATTTGGGGTTGGATATTATTAAACACTGACTGATATGAAAAGATTTGTTTTCGCCGCTGCTGCGGCCCTGCTGCTTTTGGGAGCATGCTCACAGGGAAACGGACCGCTCAAGACTGAAGTTCCACCACGTCCTGCAGGACAGAAAAGCGTGATAGCTCTTACCGCTGACCCGATAGAGACTGTCCGCATCGGAATCGTCGGACTTGGAATGAGAGGATCAAGCGCAGTGGAGCGCCTGTCTTATGTCCCTGATTCGAAAATCACTGCGATTTGTGACATTGAGCCGGATATGGTTGACAGGAGCATGAAAATTCTTGCAGGCCTCGGGCAAAACGAGCCGTTGGCATTCTCAGGAGCGGCGGATTCATGGAAACAGCTTTGCGAAAGCGATGAAGTGGACCTTGTATATATATGCACGGACTGGCTTACTCATACACCGATAGCTCTTTATGCGATGGAACACGGCAAGCATGTGGCAATAGAAGTCCCGGCAGCCAATACGCTTGAAGAAATCTGGGCACTCATAAATACTTCTGAAAGGACCCGCAGGCATTGCATGATGCTGGAGAACTGCGTTTATGATTTCTTTGAGATGACTACGCTCGCAATGTCGCAGGCAGGCCTTTTCGGTGATGTCCTCCATGTTGAGGGCGCATATCATCATTGCCTTGACCCGTATTGGGATGAGTATTGGAACAACTGGCGTCTGGACTATAACAAGAACAACCGCGGTGACGTATATCCTACACATGGAATCGGCCCGGTTTGCCAGGTTCTCGGCATGCATCGCGGAGACCGCATGAAAACACTCGTGTCAATGGACACCAGGACGGCCAATGGCCCGAAAGTGTGGAAGCTAAAGACAGGGGAGGACTGCGAAGACTTCAAGAATGCCGACCAGACAAGCACGCTCATCCGCACTGAAAACGGCCGCACGATGCTTATACAGCACAATGTTCTTACTCCTCGTCCTTACAACCGCATGTACCAGGTTGTCGGAACGGACGGATATGCCGGGAAATATCCTGTCGGACAATATTGCCTCCGTGAAAATGCGGGAAGCACAGGCAGCTATGATGATTTGGGCACGGAGAAGGTCTATACGGGAACTGAACTGGAGGAATTGCAGGCCGGATATCCTAACCCGATTCTCACCCCTGAGCTTGAGGCTCTTGCAAAGAAAGTAGGCGGCCATGGCGGTATGGACTTCATAATGGACTACAGGCTTGTATATTGCCTGCATAACGGACTTCCTCTCGACATGGACGTATATGACCTTGCAGAATGGTGCTGCGTGAGCGAACTTTCGAGACTCTCGCTTGAAAACGGCAGTGCACCTGTCGAAGTTCCTGACTTTACACGCGGGGAGTGGAACCGCATAAACGGATTCTCATACGCATTATAATGAAAGACTTTTCAAATATTCTGTCCCGTTTTGCCCTGCGTGGGAATGTGACGGGTGTGTTGCCATTGGGCAACGGCCTTATAAATGACACATACAAGGTGAATACCGATGAAGGGCCTGGCTATGTCCTTCAGAAAATCAATCATGCCATTTTCAAGGACGTCACTTTGCTTCAGCATAACATAGAATGCGTCACAAGACATATACGCGGCTTCCTGTCGTCTTCAGGTGAGGGAGACCTTGGCAGAAAGGTCCTGTCTTTTGTCCCGCTCAAGGATTCGGAGCAGACATGGCTGCATGATGGGGAGTCGTACTGGAGACTCTCGCAGTTCATTCCTGACGCCGTGACTGTTGAGACTGTAAATCCGGAGTATTCATATTTTGCAGGAAAAGCCTTCGGTGAATTTGAGGCCATGCTAGCCGATATTCCGGATACTCTTGGGGAGACGATACCGGATTTCCATAATATGGAGCTGCGTGCACGTCAGTTGAGGGAGGCCGTCGCTGCAAATCCGGCCGGACGTATGGACTCCGAAGAAGCCCGTGCGATACTGGAAGAAATGGAACGCCACATGGAATATGCCTGCACGGCTGAGCGTCTGCATCGTGAGGGCGTGCTTCCGAAGCGTATCTGCCACTGCGACACAAAGGTCAACAACATGATGTTTGACAAGGACGGCAGCGTGCTTTGCGTGATTGACCTTGACACGGTAATGCCGAGCTATGTGTTTTCCGATTATGGGGATTTTCTGCGCACGGCAGCCAACGCGGTGGCGGAAGATGACCCGGATATAGGAAAGGTTGAGTTTGACATGGACATATTCAGGGCTTTCACCAAAGGCTATATAGAGTCTGCGTCCGCTTTTCTGACTCCCGTGGAGAAAGAACATCTGCCTTATGCCGCTGCTCTTTTCCCGTTCATGCAGGCGGTCCGCTTCTTTACGGACTATGTCAATGGCGACACTTATTATAAGACGGCCTATCCTGAGCATAATCTCGTAAGGACACGCAACCAGATGGCGCTGTTCAGAAGTGTAATGGCCCGCCAGAAAGAAATGTCGGATTTCATATCCGGCTTGTAATGGCGCCGCGGGGCTTGTGCCTTTGACATTTACCGGCAATTTCCTCAGTGGCAGAAGATGGCCTGACGGGAATTGCCGGGTTTTTAATATATGTTTGCTTCTGCTCTCGACTTTTAGTATATTCGCGCCGAATCATCAAAACAGCACATAAAATGAAGAAAGTCTTGGTCATTGGAGGCGGAGGACGTGAGCATGCCATAGTGGATGCGCTCAGCCGTTCCGCAAAAGTAGGAAAAATCTGGTGTGCACCCGGAAATGCAGGAATCGCCGCGCAGGCTGAATGCGTCCCATTGAAAGAAACCCAGGTTGAGGAACTTAAGGCATTTGCCCTTGAAAACGGTGTTGACCTTACGGTAGTCGGCCCGGAGGTGGCTCTTGCGGCTGGTGTGGCTGATGCTTTTGCAGAGGCCGGCCTGAGGATATTCGGCCCGTCAAAAGATGCAGCGGCAATCGAGTCCAGCAAGGATTTCGCCAAGAGGCTTATGGCCAAATATGGCATCCCTACGGCTTCATTCGAGACTTTTGATGATTATGAAAAGGCTCTTGGGCATGTGCGCTCAGGCTCATTGCCGGTCGTGCTCAAATATGACGGTCTTGCCGCCGGTAAGGGAGTTGTCATTCCGGAGACAATGGAAGAGGCTGAGGAAGCTTTGAAAGACATGCTTCTTGACGACAAGTTCGGCAAAGGCAAGGTCGTTGTTGAGGAATTTCTTACGGGACCGGAGTTCTCGTTCATGTGCTTCGTGGATGGCGCCTCGGTAACTCCAATGACCCTTTCACAGGACCACAAGCGTGCCTATGAGGGAGACAAGGGACCTAACACCGGTGGCATGGGAGCATATTCCCCTGTCCCTATCATCACTCAGGAAGACATTGACTACTCTCTCGAACATGTCATGATACCGACAGCTGCAGCCATGATTGCTGAAGGCCGCCCGTTCAAAGGTGTACTTTACGGAGGCCTTATGAAGACCCCTTCCGGAGTCAAGGTGATAGAGTTCAACTGCCGTTTCGGAGACCCTGAGACTGAGGTTGTGCTTCTGCGTCTTGAATCGGACATCTATGACATTTTCTCGGCTGTCGCAGACGGCACGCCTATGCCGGAGGTGAAGTGGTCCGAAGAAGTCACCATGGGATTCGTGATGGCTTCAAAAGGCTATCCTGGCAGCTATGAGAAAGGCTATGTGATTGAAGGACTTGCTGATGCGCTTTCGGACCCTTCAGTCAGGATATACCACATGGGCACGTCTTCAAAGGACGGCAATGCCGTCACTTCAGGAGGACGCGTGCTGATGGTCGTAGGCTCAGGAAAAACTCTTGCCCAGGCACATGACATAGCCCTTGCCGCTGTGGAAAAAGTCAAATGCGGCAATCTCTTCTATCGTCGTGACATCGGATGGCGCGTACTTTAGTGCAGCACAGGAACAAGTGAAATGATAAAATTCCAGTTATGGCAAAAATAATAAGCGGTAAAGAACTTTCGGCCAAGCTCAAAGCCGATATGGCTGCCCAGGTGGCAGAATTTCCTGAGAAATATGGACGTGTGCCCCATCTTGTAGTAATCCTTGTCGGTGACAATCCGGCCAGCGTGTCATATGTGACAGGAAAGGCCAAGGCTTCTGAAACGGTAGGGATAAAGAACACGACCATACGCAAACCTGAGACTATATCTGAAGAAGAGCTGCTCTCTCTTATACGGGAACTCAATGAAGACGATTCCGTTGACGGCATCCTCGTGCAGCTTCCGCTTCCGAAGCATATCAGCGAGTCCAAGGTGATAGAGACAATTTCCAAGGAAAAAGACGTGGACGGCTTCCACCCTCTGAATGTTGCGGCGCTTTGGCAGAAAGAGGATTGTGTGCTTCCATGCACCCCTAAGGGCATAATTAAGATGCTCAAGGCTGCCGGTGTCGGGATAAAGGGCAAGCGCGCGGTCGTAATCGGCAGGAGCAACATAGTCGGTCTTCCGGTTGCCAAGCTTCTTCTGGATGAAAATGCTACGGTAACAATTGCGCACAGCCGCACAGAGAACCTTGCTGAGCTGACGCGTCAGGCCGAGATTCTTGTCGTGGCCATCGGCCGTCCGAAATTCGTCACTGCCGACATGGTTTCAGAGGGTACTGTGGTCATTGACGTGGGAGTCAACCGCGATGCAGAGACCGGAAAACTCTGCGGTGACGTTGATTACGCGGAAGTGGAGCCGAAAGCCTCAGTCATCACACCTGTTCCGGGCGGAGTCGGTCCCATGACCATCTGCTGCCTTATGGAGAACACGATAGAGTGCTTTCTTGCAAAGCATTAAGCAGTGCCTCACATGCTGAACTTGCGAATAATGGAGATTTTATTTGTTATAAAAGAAAAACTTTCTACTTTTGCAGAAAATCAGTGTGTGTTAATTTAATATCGTATCGGACAGATGACAAACATGCGGCATCTCATGCCGTTTGTCTTTATGTTTGCGTATAGGTTGCAGGCACATAATTGCATCATATAAATGTATTTTAACCCTAATATCATGACTTATAGTCATGCCGCATCTGTGGCATGTGCGGCTGCTTTCTGCGGCAATAGCGTCTTGGGGGGGGGTAAGATTAAGTAAATTAGAATACGGAATATTTGACATTCCCGTTTTGACGGCTGGGGTTTCCCTGCCGGCAGAACGGGAATTTTTTGTCGTACCCTGTATCATACCGGCAAAATCATCATTAAATGAAACTTATATTGACCATATGTAAAAACATGGCAGGCCTTGCCGTGTGCTTTTGTCTGCTGGCTGCATCATTGACTGCGGCGGCACAGGAGCATGACGGCAGCAGGATTCCTGTGAAGGAAACAGACTCTCTCGAGATATTGGTCTATTTCGAGAAAGGGTTTTCAAGTTTCAATCCTGCCTACAAGAAAAACGGTGAGCGTCTTCTGAAATTCATCCGTGAGGTTGATTTCAAGGATACTCTGCATATCCGTGGAGCTGCCTCTCCGGAAGGCGAATGGAAGTTGAACGACAGGCTTTCCATAAGGAGGGCGGAAAGTCTCCGCAGCTATATCATGGAAAATGCCGCCATAGACGGACCGGTTCTCATTGTCGGGGGCGACGGGATTGACTGGGCGGGTTTGCGCTCAATGGCCATGGAATCTTCAATGCCGCATAAGGAAAAAGTCCTGAAAGTGATTTCCGGTGTCCTCTCAGGCAGGATACAGCCGGAAAATGCCAACAAGTCCCTCATTTATATAGGGGACGGAGAGGCCTGGTGGTATATGTACAGGAATTTTTTCCCTCAGCTCCGTACAGTATCGTTCCGTACATGGGGAGATCCGCCTCCTACAATCATAGGACATAGGCAAGGGGCAGGTTATGTGGAGCCTGAGCATGAGGAGGACACCTCAGCCATTGTGTCCGGAAATTCCGGAGGGGAGGATTCCCTGGTTTCAGGCGAAGCTGATGGTGCACATTCTGAATGCCAGGACAATGAGGCAGGTACTTCCGGTGTGCAAGAAGCGTCTGTGATGCAGGATGCTGCCGGGACCGGGCATGATGAAATTGTGGGAAATGAGCCTTTCCATCGCTTTTCCATCAAGACCAATCTGCTGTATGATGCCGCCCTTATGCCGAACCTGGAGTTTGAGTGGCTTATAAATGAGCATTGGAGCGTAAGCGTGGACGGAAATCTGGCCTGGTGGAAAAATGCGCAGAAGCACCAGTATTACCAGGCATTGATAATAAGTCCAGAATGCCGCTGGTGGTTCAAGACTTTCAAGCCATGGCATGGCCATTATATGGGACTGATGGTCGGCGGCGGATTATATGACCTTGAAAACAAGCGTACAGGATATAGGGGAGAGGCTGGTTTTGCTGGGCTGACATATGGCTTCATGTGGCCTATTGCCCGTAGCCTTTCTTTCGATGCTGAAATCGGGGCCGGCTATATGTACACCAAGTATGAAGAGTATGAACCTGTTGACAATCACTATGTCTATCAGCGTACAAGGAGCATGAACTATGTCGGGCCTCTCAAACTGAAATTTTCTCTCGTATGGCGTTTCGCGGATATGTCGGGCAAAAAGAAAGGAGGTGCAAAATGAAACACGGTACTCTTATAAATAGGCTTGCGGCAGGAGCGGTTATTGCCGCTTCATTGCCGATGTTTCTTGCAGGGTGTCGTAAGGAATTGTGTTATAATCATTTCCGTGCGGTGAAAGTTGAGGCGGCATGGGAAAGTGTTTGGGAACGCGACTATGGTCGCAAATGGGTTCTCAGCTGGGATGCAGCCCGTTGGGAACATGAATACTCTGAGTTTCTTCCTGGTATTCCGGAGGGAATGACAATGCTTCTTTATGAAGACGGCAAGGAAAGTTCAAAGACTTTCTTTGGTCCTGAGGGCGGTGAGTTCATGATAAATGAGGGCAGTCATTCGCTTCTGCTCTATAATAATGACACCCGCTATATCGTTTTTGACGACTTGGCTTCCGCACCTTCGGCCAAGGCGTCAACAACGACAAGGACACGTTCTTCCCTTAAGGAACTGCATGAGGGAGAGCGCACCATCAATCCGCCGGATGTGCTTTATGGAGCTTTCATCCAGGATATTCCGGAGGTTCAGCTGCATGAATGCCACAATGCAGATGTCACCATGCGTCCTCTTGTCTATACCTATCTTGTGCGATTCGGAATTGACAAGGGAGCCGAATATGTCTCACTTGCACGTGGCGCCCTGGCGGGAATGGCGGAATCGGTGATGCTTCGTGACGGCTCCACTTCCGAGGCCACTGCAACTATCCTTTTCGACTGCGTTGTCAAGGACTGGGGAGCTGAGGCGGACGTGCGCTCGTTCGGCATTGCCGGCTTTCCTGACAAATATTACGGACGAGCCTCGGCACGTGAGGGACGCTATACTCTCAATCTTGAGATTCTGCTCAGGAACGGCCGCATGATAAGCTTCAACTTTGATGTCACTGACCAGATGGCTGACCAGCCGAGGGGAGGAGTCATTGAGGTCGGAGGAATCGAATTGGGAGATGAGGACATATCCAATGGTTCCGGCTTTGACGTGAATGTCAGCGATTGGGGGGAATATGAGGACATCGATCTTCCTATTGTGCAATAACTATAATTACAATAACAACTTTAAATTCAACGTAATGAAAAAGTCATTAATCATTTTGGCTGCGGCTGCCCTTGCAATGGCGGCCTGCACAACCACCAAAGACATCGACTATGGTGTCGCCCAGGCTTCAAAACAGGTGTCCTTCACCTCTCATGTGAACAAGAACACCCGTGCTCTCTCTAACGGCAATTTCAGCCAGTTCAATGTTTTCGGCTCTTACACCACTGCGACCAGTACGACTCCGACACAGGTTTTCAACGATGTCGCTGTAACCAAGAACGGTACTGACTGGACATATTCAGGTGATGCCCGCTATTGGATCAAAGATGCCACATACACTTTCTATGCTTACAGCAAGGAAAATGGAAAGACCGGTACAAGCCGTTTTAACGCAGCGGAACTGACCCTTGAAGATTACCCAGTCGATGCCGCGGCTGAAAACCAGAAAGATCTTGTTTTTGCCTCTGCGGCAAATATCACAGGAAAAGAGTCAGGCAATGACAAGGTTGCCTTTGATTTCAAGCATATCCTTTCAAAGATACGTTTCAAGTTCACAAGTGATTTTCCTGAAGGCTATAAGGTAAAGGTCAACATGGTAGAAGTCCGCAATTTCAGGGATAAGGGTACATTCACTGCCTCTACAGGTGAATGGTCAAACCAGAAACGTTCCGTAGAGACGGAGGTGGCTGAGCAAATGCTTAAGATTTCCGCAACTTTTGCTGAGGCTGATACTGACAAGGAGCTTGCTCGTGGTGAATCTGTCACTACCCAGGACATCTATGTGCTTCCGTTTGCCTATACACAGCCGAACGTGCGCCTTTATTTCCAGTTGACTATTATTAATGAAAATAACGAAGTCGTATCACAGAAAGTGAATTACGGCGCATTCAAGCCGACATGGGCAAAAGGTACTGCATACAGCTATAATGTTACGCTCACAGGTAAGGAGGCCGGTCTTGAGAAGATTGAATTCACTACAAGTGATGCCATGAATCTTGACGGCTGGGCTTCCGGAACAGACAATGTCGAATTTAATTTCGGTTCTGAAGTTACTGCTGAGGAGTAATTACGGACAGGCATGGCCCTGATTTACGGCTTGCGGGGATTGGGTTTCCCGCAGGCTGCCAATAAAACAGAATAAAATGACAATTATGGGATTCAGTCTCAAATATTCCTTGGCGCTGTTTGGCGCAGTCCTTTTGTCGGGCTGTGTCAAGACCGTGGTACAGGACGGAGGGAATGACCTCTCCCCGATGCAGTTCGGCAAATCCGAAGTAATGACCCGTTCCATTGTGACAAATGACTCTTTTGAAAACGAAGGGACAGTTTTCAATGTATGGGGCACTTATCATTCGTCATCAGACAGGAACTTCATCCCTGTTGACGTCTTCAGCGGCACTGAAGTAACCAAAACAGGCTCGAAATGGTCTTATGACGATACGCGTTACTGGCTTCCGGGCTTCCGCTACAATTTCCGCGCTCTCCATCCGGCAGTGCTCGCGGCATCTCCAGGTATGGTAAGCTATTCATATGCCCAGGATGAAGACCATCCCCATGGAAATCCTGACAATGCAGTGCTTTCCATCAGCAGCTATGACGGGCGCAGCGGCCATGACATCCTTTATGCGGCTTCCGGCCCTATTGCGGCGGTCCTCGGAAAAATGCCTGCCGTAGCATTCGATTTTAATCATATACTTGCATATGTACTCTTTGAGGGGGCCGTTGACCCGTCGGTTGACAGGGAAGTTGAAATAGTCTCCGCCAAGTTTTACGGAGTATCTGCAACAGGCTCGTGGACATCAGCTCCGTCTCCTGCAGGCACTTGGGACGTGACCGGCGGGGAGAAATCGACAGGCCAAAACCCTTATGCGGAGACTTCGCAGGTTCTGAGCCTCACATCAAAATATGTGTCTGTATTTCCACGGGGCAGCGAGATACTTATGATTCCTCAGGACATCCAGACAGGGACAATGTTTGAAATCCAGTACAGATATACGTCCGGCAACACGGCCTTGCGCACTGTACGCACTGACATATCTTCAATCGGTGCTTCTTTCAAGGGATGGAAAGCCGGCTCGACTTACCGTTACAGATTCTGTATAGGAGATACTGACTTTATCGTTTTCGACAAGCCGACGGTAACTGAATGGATAGACCAGGACGGAGGAAACTATATAATCCAATAAAGATGGCAGCGATGACAAAATATACACAAATGAGAAGAATGACATCCGTATTGCTCTGCTGCAGTATGCTGATGTCGTGCGACGGAGGAAAAGACGGGATGAATATCAATCCGGACCCGGTCCGTCATGTCACATTCGGCCTGCCGGGAGTCATGATGCAGGGGGCGGAGATGCTCGGAGGGCCTGACACAAAGTCTCTCTTGCATAATTCATTTCCCGACGGGGGCGTGTTCAGGGTGTTCGGCTACTGCATTCCGGACATGGTAAATGGCAGTGAAAATGATTATGCGGCTGCGTCTTCTCCATGGAATACCAAGTCACAGAGGATAAAGGCCGACATTTTCTATGAAACGGATGTCACATGCAGCGGTGCCGTTACCTCGTATGGCAACGGCAACCTGAAGGAATGGTACACAGCCGGTTTCAATGGAGTTCCGGCCGGTGCCCAGGTCTCACAGTTCAGGTATTCATTCCTTGCGCACTACCCTGTGGACTGTTTTACGATGAATATGAGGACTGCAGATGCCGTAGGTGTCCCGGTGCTTGCTTTCAGCATGCCTTGGTCAGGCGGTGACATGGACACTCCGAGAGACCATGCCGAAATCCCGGATGCGATGCTGGCCGCACGTTTCGACCATATACGTGCAAACGGCGCCGTTCCCCTTAATTTCTATCATATAATGACCGGACTGCGTTTCCGTGTAAACAATTATTCTGACGAGGACCTGATTATAGAGTCCGCCAGCCTGAGCGGCCAGTTTTATAGTGAGGCTACTTTCGATTTCACGACTACTGAAGTAAAACAGACGGCAACTGCTCTTGGACAGAAGTCATTCAGCGGATATTTCTCGCTTATTCCTGACGGTACGTCACAGACTTGCCCTTCAGGAGCCTCTTCTCCGTATCTCGGAGTCTCTGACACAAATCCTGAGGGCACTACAGTGCTCCTGCTTCCGAATCTTGATGCAGACCCTTCAACGGCAGACCGTCCTGATAATCCGATATATTCCCTCGGGGACAAGAAGACCATAACAATCCGCTACCGTTATGCCGGTGATGTTGATGCAAGAACAGCTGTGATACCGGACTTCCATCTCTCATACAGGCCGGCGCAGAGTACGCGCTACACGGCGAACCTGAATTTTGTAGGTGACCGTTTCGTGCTTATTTTCCAGGCTGATACGGATTCCTGGGGAGACGGCTCTGACAATGGCATTATCATCAATTAATCGGCAGTCATGCTGATGCGGCCTTGCCGCTTTTTGTTAAAGTGAGATTATAAACATAGAATACTGAGAAGATGAAAATATCAATGTTGAATTTTGGGGGTTATGCTGCCTTGGCTGCCGCGATTTCTTTGTCGGCTGTATCGTGCATCGGTTCTCTTGGTGACATGCAGGTTCATGACGGGAGTTCCGTTACAATAAAGGCGGAGTGTCTTGACATGCTGCCACAGTTTCACGACCCGCTTTCTCCTGCCACGAGGGCAGACAACAAGACGCAGGAGGAAAAGGCCGTGCGTACCTTGCATCTGTTCTTTTTCGATGAGGCGACCGGCGAGTTTCTTGAGCCTAAGGCCGGTGACCAGAATTTTCATCCATATCAGAAACTGACCTCCAATGTCCTTACAATCAAGGATGAGGTTTTCACGCAGATGAGCGGAGTGCAGATTTATGCTATAGCCAATATCTCGGGAGACCATTTCAATACCAAGTGGACTCCGGGAGGTGATATACAGACCGGAAGGCTTCAGGACGGGGAATGGGTCAAGTCTGACTTTACCGTTACAAACCGCGCGGACCTCGAGAGCTGGGTATATGCGCCGGTGCTGAGGACGGAGGAGGGGACAGACGTCAACCACCTTCCTAAGGCCGGAATGCCTATGGCCGGGACTGTGGGCAATGTCGATTTGTCGAAGACTTCAGGCAACCTTACGGTAAACATGAAGGCGATGATGGCCAGGGTCGATATAACCGTGCAGCTCAATCCGAACCAGATGAGCCGTGACGGCCAGCTTCCTGTCATGACAATACGCGAATACGGTATCATGAACATGCCTACAATGGTTCCTCTTGTGCCTCCTACAGGTGCGGACGAGGACAATGTGACTCCTTATCCGGTCGAGTCCTCACTGACAGTGCCGGTCAATGTCACAATAAACAAGGACAGCGCTCCCGTTCATTTCAGCTATTATACCTATGAGAATATCCAGCTTCCGAACCCTAAAGGCGTGAACTCACAGGTTGAGCAGCTGCCGGACGGAACGTGGAAATATCCTGAAGGCATTACGACGGATGAAGAAAAGCAGCGCTGGAAACCGAACATAGCAAAGAAAGACCGTGCCTCGGCCCTGGTTCTGAAGGGAAGCTACACAACCCACCAGAACCTTACATACAATGCTCAGTTCACCGTTTACATGGGCAAGAATGCCGTCAACAATTTCGAGGTCCAGCGCAATATGCAGTACAAGAACAACATATCTGTCCGTGGACTTGACTATGTGCGCAATTCATCCGACAATGTCTATACCTATGACGGACGTGTCAACGTGGTCACCGACAACCCTCTTTATCTTGCGGTAGTGAATGAGCGCAAGGTTGATGCTCATGCATCTGCCCTGCCTATGGACGTCTGGCTTCTGCTGCGCGAACCGGAGAATGCCGACCTGCTGGAGCAGAAACCTGTGGGGCATGAATCAACGGTTACTGTGACGATTCCGGACGGCGTTGACTGGATACGCATGGAGAGGGTAATACCCCGTGCTGAGATGCATGCGGCAAAGTGGGCTGCAGGCACCGGGATACAGCCATATTTTACGACGGATATGTTTACCCGTGTGGCTACAAGCAAGACCCTTACTGTTGACGGAGGTGATGTCTATTCCGGCGGTTCTCGTTCACGCATATATTTCTATATTGACGAGAATGTGACTCCGAACGCTTCCGGGGATATTCCTGACCGTTTCGCTGAAATCAGAATCAGATACGAGCGCAAGGAAAACGGAACGGTTGTCGATACCCGTGAGCGTACTCTCGAAATTGAGCAGCGCGGGCTTGTGCATGTGTCAGGCGATTGGGTGGGAAATGGAGGCAGTCCTACTGCCGCGATTGACACTTATATGGAATATTATGAGGAATATCTTGAACACAATGACCCTCTCGACCAGCATCTCCAGCCTGGTGAGCTTTACGAAGGACTCAGCTGGGGATTGCGAGGTGTCGATACCCGTTCTGCATTCGGTCTGGTGGGCAATGAATATTATCAGGTTTATTATACGGACCAGGCTAGCACGATGACAGGGTGGGTCATAAACCGTAATGATGCGGTTCCTATGAGCACTGTCCGTCTTTTTAATGACTCCGAGCCGGCATCAGCTTTTCATTATTGCTACGGAAAGAATAAGCGGAATGCGGATGGAAGTGTGGCAGAAGGGCATTGGTATATGCCAGGAATACGTGAGCTGGAGAGAGCATTGGTTCAGTATTATCTTACATTTGATGATTTTCAGGGACAATTATACTGGTCTGCCTCCAGTGCTCAGAGAGGCGGTTCATTAATTGGAGGCTATACGTATAATCATGCACGTGCAACGAAAGTCAATATGGTGGATGGCAAACCTCAATATATAGAGAGCTCTTCTGGAAATGAAGGATATCAGGATCGTAATAACCGCCTCCGAATCCGTGCCTTCTACAGATTGTAGCAAATTTTTGTGATACATATAAGCTTGCTCGTCAGTGCTTTACAAAAATGCGATGTCCCTATTCCGGGGTATCGCATTTTTTTGTAACATCTTGATTTTCTTGTGCTTGTGCACCATAGGCGTTTTGTCCTTATGCCTTTGCGGCAGGCTCGTCAAGCTTAAGCTCAGGGTGACGGCGTGATGAAAAATACAGCAGGACAGCCACTGTGATTGCGACAATTCCCATCAGAATGAAAATGTACTCCGCATGGATGGCTGCCGTCACTTCCTGCATCCTGTTGCCGCTTTCCGTGATTCCGTTCTTGAAAATCTTGCCTATGAAAATCGGCACTATCATCATTCCCATATTCTGTATCCAGTAAATCAGCGAAAAGGCAGTTCCGAGATTTTTCTCAGGTACAATCTTCGGCACAGATGGCCACATTGCTGACGGTACCAGTGAATAGCCGATACCGAGAAGGGCGATTGCCACATATCCGTATGCGGCGACTCCCTGCGGGGCAAAAGTTATGAGCAGATGTGAAGCCAGCACCAGCAATGAACCGGTAATCATCCAAGTGGTGGCCTTGCCTGTCCTGTCCACAAGCGCACCGAATAGCGGAGTGAACACAATCGTGAAGAAAGGTATCATCGAAAGCATCCATGTCGCGGTTTCAAGTTCCATCCCGAACAGCGGAATCAGAATCGAAGTCCCGAACTTCTTGAAGCGTATCACGCAGCAATAGAAGAAAACGCACAGAAGCGCAATCATCAGAAAGCGCGGATTCGAAAGCACCTTCCATATGTCGGAAAACCTGAATTTGTCCTCCTCTGGAATTTCTTTTGTGCCGCTTTCGGCAATCAGCCTCTCTCCTTTTCCGCTCGCGCAACTTTTTCCCGTGGCCGTTTCAGTGTCAAATCTCGAGTCCATTGCCACAAAAGCAGCCCAAAGGATGCCTCCGAGCATCAGAAGCCCCAGTCCGAGAAGGGCAGGCCTGTTGGTGTCCTCGAGAAGATAAATCTCCCCCTCGGCTTTGCTTGCGACAATCATAGGGGACAAAACGAGCGCAGCGGCAGTTCCCAGGCGCGCTATTGAAAGCTGCAGTCCCATTGCCAGGGCCACATTCCTGCCTTTGAACCATTTGGCTATGGACCTTGTCACGGCTACTCCGGCAATCTCGCTTCCGAGGCCGAAAAGCATGCATCCCACATATGCCGTTACAAGCGAGGTGCGAGGAGCCATCGGAGAGGAAATGGCAAAAGTGACAATGCCCGCCCCTATTATCATAAGTCCGACGAAAACGCTGCCGACAACCCTCACTCCGAACATGTCCAGCAAGATGCCGCACACGATAAGGCCGCCGCATACGCAGAGGAACGAATATCCTCCCGCATAGAAGCCGTAGTCCTCATAGTCCCAGCCAAGCTCCAGCAGTTCAGGATTCTTGAACAGATGGGAGAGGGAAGAGAACATGTCGTCAAAGAAATATGACGCGAACATCGGCACAACAAGAAAAGCAAGAGCCAGCCAGCAGGCGCTCTTGCTTTCTTTAAGTGATTTGAAAATTCTGCTCATCAAAATGGCATTAAATCCGGGAAACTTATTTCTTCACATTCGGTTCTTCAAGTCCATAGCCTTTTTTCCTGTCTTCTATCTTCAGCATGAAGGTCAGGAAGAACGCCAGCACTCCGAATGACGCGAAAATCAGCATCGGCACAAGATAGCCTCCGGTAGCCTGCAGTGTCACGCCGATAAGAAGCGGAACCAGGCAGAGTCCTATGTTCTGCACCCAGAAGATAAGGCAATATGCCGAACCGAGAATCTTCTCGTCGATGATTTTCGGTACGCTTGGCCACAATGCAGCAGGTACGAGCGAGAATGATACGCCGAGAACGACAACAAGAAGAAGCGCGAACCACTGCTTAGGGAATATCGGCAGTATGAAGGCGAAGCTCAGGTGGCATACCACCATGATGATTGCTCCGAGCATCAGCATGGACGCTCCTTTGCCCTTGAAATCGAGGAAGCCTCCGAGGAACGGAGTGAGTGCCATGGCAAGGATAGGGAAACAGCTGAACAGACGTGCGGCGTTCTCGGCATCAATGGCGAGCGTAACCTCAAGGAAGTTGGTCGCATACCTCTGGAAAGGGAAGATTGCGCTGTAATAAAGTACGCAGAGCAGGGCCACAATCCAGAACATCTTGCTGCTGAAAATCTTGCCGAGGTCGCTGATGTGGAACTCGTCTTCCGCAGACTTTTCTTCTGACATCCTGCCGGCTGCTATCAGCTGCGAGTCGAACTTCCTGTCCATGATGACGAAAACCGTGAAACAGATGAGTCCTATCAGAAGCAGGGCTGTGCAGAAGCCTATCGGAGCCACGATTGACTGGTCGAATTTTGCTGAAATGAGCGGGGAAATCCACATCACCGCAAACACGCCAAGACGTGCAATCGCCATCTCGAGTCCCATTGCGAGAGCCATTTCCTTGCCCTGGAACCATTTTGCGATGGCTTTTGATACTGTAGTGCCGGCCATTTCGCAGCCGCATCCGAAAATCATGAAGCCCAGGCATGCCATTTTCGCGCTTCCCGGAAGGGCTGTCCACCATGAGCCGAGCCATGCGTTAAACTCTGTCGCCTGGAACCATTCCGTGATTCCTATGAATTTTATGGATGCTCCGAGTACCATGAGCGATGCGGAGAGCATTCCTGTGAAGCGCGTGCCCATCTTGTCGAGGATGATGCCAGCGATAATGAGGAAACCGAACACGTTCAGGATATATTCGGAGGCTGCATACGTGCCGAACACGGTGCTGTCCCAGTTCCTTGATTGCTCCACGAGGGATTTCAGGGGTGACATTACGTCAACGAACATGTAGGCGAAGAACATCATGGACGCAATGAGCACGAGGGCGGACCATCTTGCTATTGCGCTGTCGTTCATGAATCTTTTGATAGTTTCAGTCATATTTTGATAGTTTTTATTGTATCTTTTTTGCAAGGCCTGCGAAGTTAAGGGTTTTTGCCCTAATAGTCAAAACACTTTTTTCAAAACTCGGAATAAAGTCGTATCTTCGTGCGCAATTTCACTTCAGAAAACAGGACTATGGCATATAATCTTCTTGACAGTGTCGGGTCGCCTGCCGACATCAGGAATTTCAGCATGGACCAGCTCAGGGAACTTTGTGCTGAGCTTCGTGAATATATGATAGAGTGCTGTGCTGTGAATCCCGGACATCTGGGTTCAAGCCTCGGTGCTGTGGAACTTGTCGTGGGGCTGCATTATGTCTATGACACGCCTTCGGACAAGGTCGTTTTTGACGTGGGACATCAGGCGTATGCCCATAAAATAATCACGGGCCGGCGTGAGGCATTCCGTAAGAACAGGATGCGGGACGGCATAAGCGGTTTTCCCAAGCGTGCGGAAAGCGAGTATGACGCATTCGGTGCGGGACATTCTTCAACCTCAATCTCTGCCGCCCTCGGATTTGCTGAGGCGTCCAAGCAGCTCGGGCTGGGGCACAAGACGGTCGCCCTGATAGGTGACGGTTCGCTTACCGGAGGTCTTGCGCTTGAGGGCATGAACAATGCCGGGGCTGCGAAATCCGACCTTCTTGTGATTCTCAATGACAATAACATATCCATAGACAGGAATATAGGCGCCTTGCACGAATATCTCCTCCACATAACGTCAGACCCGCGCTACAACAAGGCGAAGAAGAGGGTCTGGGACGGACTGGGAGACGGGAAATTCCGCAGCGGGCTCCAGAGGTTTGTAGTCAATGCCAAGTCTTCCCTCGTCAGAAGAAGCGGAGGCGACCTTTTCGAGGCAATGGGATTCCGTTACTTCGGGCCGATTGACGGCAATGACATAAGCCAGGTCGTAACCACTCTGAGGAAACTGAAAGCCCTTGACGGCCCCATACTTCTTCATACGCTGACAAAAAAAGGAAAAGGATATGCGCCCGCAGAGGCGGACCAGACGGTCTGGCATGCGCCCGGAATGTTTGATCCGGAGACAGGTGAGAGAATAAAGAGCAACAAGGGTGCAAGCCGTTATCAGGATGTGTTCGGGCAGGTCCTGCTTGAATTGGCGCATATGGACAGCCGTGTAGTTGGCGTTACTCCGGCCATGGCATCCGGATGCGGCATGAACCTGCTTTCCAAGGAAATGCCGGGACGGTTCTATGATGTGGGAATCGAGGAAGAGCATGCAGTCACGTTTTCTGCAGGCCTGGCGGCAGGCGGCATGAGACCGTTCTGCAACATATACTCATCGTTCTCTCAGAGGGCATATGACCAGATTATACATGATGTGGCCCTTCAGGGGCTTCCGGTCGTGCTTTGCCTTGACCGCAGCGGAATAGTCGGTGAGGACGGCCCCACACATCACGGATGCTATGACATGGCCATATACAGGAGCATACCCGGGGCTGTCATTGCGGCCCCTAAAGATGAGGCGGAGCTGAAGGATATGATGTATTCAGCACTCAAGTATGAGTCCGGCCCTTATATTATAAGGTATCCGCGCGGCTATGGTGAAGGAGCCGAGTGGAGGAATCGTGAGTTTTCATTGCTCGGGACAGGAAAAGGGGAACTTGTGGCCGAAGGAAGCCGTATCGCTGTGATTGCAGCCGGGCCGGTGGTCAACAGGGCTGTTGAGGCGGCTGCTGAGATACGCGAAGAGCACGGCTGGTCTCCGTCTGTCTATAATATAAGGTATGTGAAGCCGCTGGACAGTGAACTTCTGAATGAAATATTGGCCACTCATGATAGGATTGTCACGATAGAAGACGGTACAGTGCTCGGCGGACTGCACGGTGCGGTAGCGGAATTTGTATCTGCATCATGCAAACGTTTGCCTGTCAGGGCAATAGGTATTCCGGACAGGTATGTCAGCCAGGGGACGCAGGTGGAATTATGGCAGGAATGCGGCCTTTCTTTGCCGGAAATAATCCGTGTTATAATGGAAGAAAGTGAAAAAAATCAAAAAAAAGAGCAGAAAATTTTGGAGATAAAAAATTAATGTCTATCTTTGCAATCCCTTTCGGAAACAAACCGACAAGCGGGGCAAAAAACTGCCGATGTAGCTCAGTTGGCTAGAGCACGTGATTTGTAATCTCGGGGTCGTGGGTTCGACTCCCTCCATCGGCTCAAAAGTTCTTTTGATGATTTGAAGTTTTCTTCAGTCAGAAAGATTGAAAAATTTTCGTGTCTGGTTTCTTGGAAATGTTTGGCCCTCGGGTCTTGGTTTTCGGAGATGTGCGAAAAAAGGGGAGAATACCAGAGTGGCCAAATGGGGCAGACTGTAAATCTGCTGGTTTATACCTTCGGTGGTTCGAATCCATCTTCTCCCACCATTTTGTCGGAAAGTGTCGGCATACCAAGGCCGGTGCGTGTTTTCCACAAGAATTGCGGAAGTAGCTCAGTTGGTAGAGCATTAGCCTTCCAAGCTAAGGGTCGCGGGTTCGAACCTCGTCTTCCGCTCAAACTACGCCAGTGTAGCTCAGGGGTAGAGCGCTTCCTTGGTAAGGAAGAGGTCGTGAGTTCAATTCTCACCACCGGCTCTGCTTTTTTTGTATATAATACTCTAAAAAGATATAATTATGGCTAAAGAAACCTTTAAAAGAGACAAACCGCACGTTAACATCGGTACTATCGGCCACGTTGACCACGGTAAGACTACTTTGACTGCAGCAATCACTACAGTGCTTGCAAAGGCTGGTCTTTCAGAGCTTCGTTCATTCGACTCTATCGACAATGCTCCAGAGGAGAAAGAGCGTGGTATCACTATCAACACCGCTCACGTTGAGTACCAGACTGCAAATCGTCACTATGCACACGTTGACTGCCCGGGCCACGCCGACTATGTGAAGAACATGGTAACTGGTGCAGCTCAGATGGACGGTGCAATCCTTGTTTGTGCTGCAACTGACGGTCCTATGCCTCAGACACGTGAGCACATCCTCCTCGCCCGTCAGGTGAACGTTCCAAGAATCGTTGTTTTCATGAACAAGGTTGACCTTGTTGACGATCCTGAGATGCTTGACCTCGTAGAGATGGAGCTCCGTGACCTCCTTTCATTCTACAACTTCGACGGTGACAATGCTCCGGTAATCCGTGGCTCTGCACTTGGTGCACTCAATGGTGACCCTCAGTGGGAGGATAAGGTTATGGAACTCATGGCAGCTGTTGACGAGTATATTCCGCTTCCTCCACGTGACAACGAGAAGCCATTCCTTATGCCAATCGAGGACATCTTCTCTATCACAGGCCGTGGTACTGTAGCAACTGGACGTATCGAGACCGGTATCATCCACGTAGGTGATGAGGTTGAGATCGTAGGTCTCGGTGAAGAGCCTAAGAAGACTGTCGTTACAGGTGTCGAGATGTTCCGCAAGCTCCTTGATCAGGGAGAGGCTGGTGACAACGTAGGTCTCCTCCTCCGCGGTATCGACAAGAAGGAGATCAAGAGAGGTCAGGTACTTGCTAAGCCAGGTACTATTCATCCTCACCAGAAGTTCGTAGCTGAGATCTACGTTCTTAAGAAAGACGAGGGTGGCCGTCATACTCCATTCCACAACCACTATCGTCCACAGTTCTTCATCCGTACTCTTGATATCACAGGAGAGATTTCTCTTCCAGAGGGTGTAGAGATGGTAATGCCTGGTGACAACGTGACTATCACAGTAGAGCTTATCTACCCAGTTGCCATCAACGAGGGACTTCAGTTCGCAATCCGCGAGGGTGGTCGTACAGTAGGTGCCGGTCAGGTAACTAAGCTTATCGACTAATTCTGAATCAGAATATCAGGTGGGTGTCCTGAAAAGAACACCCACTTTTTTAGGGGAATAGTATAAGGGTAGTACAGAGGTCTCCAAAACCTTTAGTCTGGGTTCGAATCCTGGTTCCCCTGCAAAATATCAAAGGTTACGATTTGGTAATGTTTAACAGATGTCGCATACGCTTCCAATTCGCGATGTCCATTAAATGTAAAGATGAGAAAGTTTATCAACTATCTGAAAGAGTCTTATGCTGAGATGACCAAGAAGGTTTCTTGGCCCACTTGGGACAAATTGCAGAATTCAGCTATCGTTGTGATGGTTGCGTCTGTGATTTTTGCTGTAGTGGTCTTTGCAATAGACTTCTGTATCCGACACTTGATGTCAGCAATTTACACTTTGTAATATAATACCTTGATTTATGGGCGAGAGCAGTAAAAAATGGTATGTGCTGAGAGCGGCAGGCGGAAAAGAGAAAAAAGCCAAAGAGTATCTCGAAAAGGAAATTGAGAGGTGTGGCCTTCAGGACCTGGTTTCACAGGTTCTTGTTCCGACAGAAAAAGTTTATAGAATCCGCGATGGCAAAAGAATCTGTACTGAGAGACTTTTCTATCCCGGCTATGTGCTTATTGAGGCGGAGCTGACAGGAGAGTTGCAGTATATTATCCGTAACGAGGTACCGCATATGTCAGGTTTCCTTACTGAGAAGCGTGACATCAAGAGGGAAGGAGGCAGGTCCCAGGAGGAGAAGCTTCCAATTCCGCTCCGTGACGATGAAGTCAAGAGGATTCTCGGAGAACAGGATGAAATGGCCGTTACAGAAGCGGAGACAGTCGTTGACTATAACGTAGGAGATGCTGTCAAGATTACTGACGGACCTTTCAGCGGGTTCGACGGAACAGTGGAGGAGATTGTGGAAGACCGTAGCAAACTCAAGGTCATGGTTATGATCTTCGGCAGAAAGACACTTTTGGAACTCAACTTTACACAGGTAACTAAAGAATAATCAGAATTATGGCAAAAGAAGTAACTGGATTCATTAAACTCCAGATTAAAGGCGGTGCAGCCAATCCGTCACCTCCAGTAGGTCCTGCCCTCGGTTCAAAGGGCTTGAACATAATGGATTTCTGCAAGCAGTTCAATGCACGCACGCAGGAAAGCGCAGGAAAGGTATTGCCGGTAGTGATTACCGTTTACAGCGACAAGTCATTCTCTTTTGAGGTTAAGCAGCCGCCTGTAGCCGTTCAGCTTAAAGAAGCAGCCAAGATTTCTTCAGGTTCAGCAGAGCCTAACAGAAAGAAAGTAGGTACAATTACATGGGACCAGGTGAAGGCTATTGCAGAGAGCAAGATGCCGGACATGAACTGTTTCACTTTGAAGTCAGCGATGACTATGGTGGCAGGTACAGCCAGGAGCATGGGTATCAAGGTAGAAGGAGAGTTTCCTGAACTTTAAAATTCACACGCGACATGAGTAAACTTACAAAGAACCAGAAAGCTGTCATCGCAAAGTTCGATGCAGCCAAAGAGTATAAGCTTGATGAGGCATGTGAGCTTGTGAAGGAAATCACCTACACAAAATTTGACGCTTCTGTAGAGCTTCATATAAATCTCGGAGTGGATCCGCGCAAGGCTAACCAGATGGTCCGCGGTGTCGTTACCCTTCCTCACGGAACAGGTAAGCAGACAAGAGTCCTCGTCCTCTGTACTCCTGACAAGGAGAATGAGGCAAAGGAGGCAGGTGCAGACTATGTAGGTCTTGATGAATATATTGACAAGATCAAAGGTGGCTGGACTGATGTTGACGTCATTATCTGTACTCCTTCAGTCATGGCTAAGGTCGGTATCATCGGCCGTATCCTTGGTCCGAGAGGCTTGATGCCTAACCCTAAGACCGGAACAGTTACAATGGAAATCGGTAATGCCGTAAAAGAGGTAAAGGCCGGTAAAATTGACTTCAAGGTTGACAAGACAGGTATCGTGCATGCTGCAATCGGAAAAGCATCATTCTCAGGTGTTCAGATTTATGAGAATGCTAAGGAGCTTCTCTCTGCGGTTATCAAGCTGAAGCCTCAGACTCTCAAGGGCACTTACATGAAGGCAGTTTCCATCTGCTCTACAATGAGCCCGGGTATCCATGTTGATGTGAAATCAGTAGAATAATCAGTGCTGTTAAATTAGAACGTTATGAGAAAAGAAGAAAAACTCGATATTATTAACGCGGTTTCAGCACAGTTGGAGGCAACTCCTAACTTCTACGTAACTGACATCGCTGGGCTGAATGCCGGTAAGACCCATGCACTCCGCAAGGCTTGCTTTGAGGCTGGCGTAAAACTCGTCGTGGTCAAGAATACCCTTCTCAAGAAGGCAATCGAGGCTTCTGACAATGAGGAGATGAAGAACCTCATCAGCGTACTTGAAGGCCCTACAGCCATCATGTACACTGAGGCTCCTAACGCTCCTGCAAAGGTCATCAAGAAATTCAGGGAGTCAGGTTCTGAGAAGCCTGTTCTCAAGGGTGCATACATCCAGGAGTGGCCGGCTTTCATCGGCAACGAGCAGCTTGATGCTCTCCATGGCATCAAGTCACGTGAGGAACTCATCGGTGACATCATCGGTCTCCTCCAGTCTCCTATGCGCAACGTCCTTTCTGCTCTCGAGCACAAGGATGATGACAAGTCAGAAGAGGCGTCAGCAGAATAATCATAGAAACAAAAACAATTTAAACAGATACAATTATGGCAGACATTAAAGCACTTGCAGAAGAGTTGGTAAACCTTACTGTAAAAGATGTACAGGAGCTTGCACAGATCCTTAAAGACGAGTACGGAATCGAGCCTGCAGCAGCAGCCGTAGCAGTAGTTGCAGGTCCTGCAGCAGCTGCAGAGGCAGAGCAGACTGAGTTCGACGTTATCCTCAAATCAGCAGGCGCAGCTAAGCTCGGAGTAGTTAAGGCTGTTAAGGAGGCTACTGGCCTCGGCCTCAAGGAGTCTAAGGACATCGTTGACAAGGCTCCGGTAGCTGTCAAGGAGAAGGTTTCCAAGGCAGAGGCTGAAGCTCTCAAGGCTGCCCTCGAAGAGGCAGGAGCAGAAGTTGAGATTAAATAACTTCTCCCCGTCCCCGAGGTGGGAACAGAGTCAGGTTTAGGGCCAAAACAGGCTCTAAACCTTTTTGTCGTAATAAAGTTTTTCTCTATATCTAAGGCAGAAAGATGTCAAAAAAGACTAACAAACAGCGAATTTCATTCGCATCATCAAAAATTCTCCTTGAATATCCTGACCTCCTGGAGGTGCAGCTGAAGTCATTCCAGGACTTCTTCCAGCTTGACACCACGCCGGAAAACAGGCGCAGCGAGGGTCTTTATCAGGTTTTCCAGGAGATATTCCCGATCGAAGACACAAGGAACAACTACAAACTCGAGTTTATCGATTATTTCATCGATCCTCCGCAGTATTCGATTGATGAGTGTCTTGAGAGAGGACTGACATATAATGTTCCTCTGAAGGCAAAACTCCGCCTTTCATGCAGTGACTCAGAACATGAGGATTTCGACACGACTGTCCAGGATGTGTATTTGGGAAATATCCCGTACATGACCCCTGGCGGAACTTTCGTAATCAACGGTTCTGAGCGAATCATCGTATCACAGCTCCACAGGTCTCCTGGCGTATTCTTCGGACAGAGTCTTCATGCGAATGGAACAAAGCTCTATTCTGCCAGGATAATCCCGTTCAAGGGATCATGGATTGAGTTCGCTACTGACATCAACAATGTCATGTATGCTTACATCGACCGTAAGAAGAAATTGCCTGTCACCACTCTCTTGAGGGCCATCGGCTTCAACGGTGACAAGGATATCATTGACATATTCGGTCTCGCTGACGAGATTGAGGCAACTGAGGAGAACCTCAGGGCAAATGAGGGCCGCAAGCTCGCGGCAAAGGTGCTCAAGACCTGGATTGAGGACTTTGTCGATGAGGATACCGGAGAGGTTATTCCTGTCGAGAGGACTATGCCTATCGTAGAGCGTGGCGAGATCCTCAGCGAGGATACCATCGAGAAGCTCTCCGAGACTGATGTCAAGACCATTCTTCTTCAGAAGGATGAGGCTAATGTGAATGAGTATGCCATCATCTACAACACTCTGCAGAAGGATCCGACAAATACAGAGACAGAAGCCATCAACTACATCTATAAGCAGCTCCGTAACTCGGAACCGCCTGATGAGGCCACTGCAAGGGATGTCATTGACAAGCTCTTCTTCTCTGAAAAGAGGTATGATCTCGGTGACGTGGGACGTTACAGGCTCAACAAGAAGCTGAATCTCACGATTGACGAGAGCACGAGGGTGCTTACCAACACAGATATCATCGAAATCATAAAGTATCTGATTCAGATGATCAACTCAAAGGCCGTTGTGGATGACATCGACCATTTGAGCAACAGGCGTATCAGGACAGTGGGCGAGCAGCTTGCAAACCAGTTCAGCGTCGGACTCTCAAGGATGGCACGTACCATCAGGGAGAGGATGAATGTGCGCGACAGCGAGCAGTTTGCACCAACTGACCTCATCAATGCCAAGACTCTCTCATCTGTAATCAACTCGTTCTTCGGAACAAGCCAGCTGTCACAGTTCATGGACCAGACCAACCCTCTGTCGGAGATGACGCACAAGCGCCGTCTTTCCGCACTCGGTCCGGGAGGTCTTTCACGTGACCGCGCAGGATTCGAGGTCAGGGACGTGCACTATACTCACTATGGTCGTCTTTGTCCTATCGAGACTCCTGAGGGACCGAACATCGGTCTGATTTCTTCGCTTTGCGTATATGCGAGAATCAATGACCTCGGTTTCATCGAGACTCCTTACCGCAAGGTGGAGGCAGGTAAGGTGAACCTGAGCTCAGAAGGATGGATGTACATGAGCGCCGAGGAGGAGGAGAACCAGATGGTTTCCCTTGCCAAGGTGAAGATGGACGAGGACGGAAATATCCTTGAGGACAGAATCCAGTGCCGTCTTGGCGCAGACTTCCCTGTAGTGACCAAGGAGGAGGTGAATTATATGGACGTGGCTCCTAACCAGATTGCGTCAGTGGCCGCTTCACTCATTCCTTTCCTTGAGCACGATGACGCGCACCGTGCGCTCATGGGAGCGAACATGATGCGCCAGGCAGTTCCGCTTCTCAATCCGGAATCACCGATTGTCGGTACCGGTCTTGAGGAGAGGGTATGTCTGGATTCAAGGACACAGGTAAGGGCAGAGAGAAAGGGTGAGGTCGTATATGTGGATGCAAAGGAAATCCATGTCAAGTATGACCGCACCGATGACGAGAAATTCGTAAGCTTCTCTCCTGACATTACCGTATATCGTCTTCCTATATATAGAAGGACCAACCAGAGCACTACAATCCTCCTCAAGCCTATCGTGCACAAGGGTGAGATTGTCGAGCCTGGCCAGATAATGACTGAGGGCTATGCCACACAGAAGGGTGAGCTTGCTCTCGGAAGGAACCTGAAAGTGGCGTTCATGCCATGGAAAGGATACAACTACGAGGATGCCATCGTCATATCCGAGAGGATGATACGCTGGGATATCCTTACATCAGTTCATGTCGATGAGTATATCACCGAGGTACGTGACACCAAGCGCGGTATGGAGGAACTCACTTCAGACATTCCTAACGTAAGCGAGGACGCTACAAGGGATCTGGATGAGAACGGTATCATCCGCATCGGTGCCCATATCGACCCGGGTGACATCATGATAGGTAAGATTACTCCAAAGGGTGAGAGCGATCCGTCTCCGGAAGAGAAGCTCCTCAGGGCCATCTTCGGTGACAAGGCAGGTGATGTGAAGGATGCTTCACTCAAGGCTACCCCTTCACTCAGCGGTACTGTAATCAACACTGCCCTTTATTCAAAGGTTGCGAAGGAAAGTGGACGCAAAGGCGTCAAGACTGACCAGAAGGCCAAGATTGAGAAGGCAGAGGAGGAGTTCATAGCCAAGGCTGAGGCTCTCAGGGCAAGGTTCATCGAGAAACTTTCAGTGCTTGTACAGGGCAAGAAGAGCGCCGGCATAAGCGACCTTTACGGAGTGGAGCTTATTGCAAAGGGAAGGGACATCACTGTTTCGGACCTCAAGGCAATCGACTATGAGAACGTGAACTCAAGCAAGTGGACGGCAGACAAGAATGCCAACGTGCTTATCAGGGAACTCATCAACAACTACTGCATCGCCCACAAGGAAGAGGCAGCAAGGAACAAGAGGGTTCTTGACAAGATAAAAATCGGTGATGAGCTTCCTAACGGCGTGATGCAGCTCGCGAAGGTGTATGTGGCCAAGAAGAGGAAAATCAGGGTCGGTGACAAGATGGCCGGACGCCACGGTAACAAGGGTATCGTCGCCAAGGTCGTAAGGGATGAGGACATGCCTTTCCTTGCAGACGGAACTCCGGTTGACATTGTGCTTAACCCTCTCGGTGTGCCTTCACGTATGAACCTCGGTCAGATTTATGAGACCGTTCTCGGATGGGCCGGCGAGGAGCTTGGCGTCAAGTTCAGCACTCCTATCTTTGACGGTGCTACACTTGACAACATCTGTGAATACACTGACAAGGCCGGACTGCCGAGATACGGAAAGACATATCTCCGTGACGGAGGTACCGGTGACTGGTTCGACCAGCCTGCTACAGTCGGTGTCATCTATATGATCAAGCTCGGCCACATGGTTGACGACAAGATGCACGCACGTTCAATCGGACCTTACTCACTCATCACCCAGCAGCCTCTCGGAGGTAAGGCGCAGTTCGGAGGACAGCGTTTCGGAGAGATGGAGGTTTGGGCATTGGAGGCATTCGGTGCATCAAACGTGCTTCAGGAAATCCTGACCGTCAAGTCAGATGACGTTACCGGAAGATCCAAAGCATACGAGGCTATCGTCAAGGGAGACCTCATGCCAAACCCTGGCATACCTGAGTCTCTCAACGTGCTGCTCCATGAACTTAGGGGCCTTGGTCTTAAAGTGACTTTGGACTAATTACTGACAATTGAAATTTTAGAAATATGCCGACTTTTAATAAAGAAAACAAGGTTAAAAGCAATTTCGAAAGAATCAGCATCGCTCTCGCTTCTCCTGAAGACATCAAAGACAGGTCTTCAGGAGAGGTCCTGAAGCCGGAAACCGTCAATTACAGGACATATAAGCCTGAAAGGGACGGTCTCTTCTGCGAGAAGATCTTCGGTCCGACCAAGGACTATGAGTGCCATTGCGGCAAATACAAGAGAATCCGTTATCGTGGCATCGTTTGCGACCGCTGTGGAGTTGAAGTAACAGAGAAGAAGGTGCGCAGGGAAAGGATGGGACATATCGAGCTTACCGTTCCTGTAGCCCATATCTGGTATTTCAAGTCAGCTCCTAATAAGATTGCCGCTCTCCTTGGCATCGCTGCCAAGAAATTGGAGTCTGTAATCTATTATGAGAAGTATGTTGTCGTAAGACCTGGTGCGTCAGGACTGCAGAAGCTCGACCTTCTTTCTGAGGACGAGTATCTTGACCTGCTTGCACAGATGCCTGAGCAGTACAATATGCCTATGGACGATCCGGATAAATTCGTTGCCGGAATGGGTGCTGAGGCCATATATGAACTTCTCAAGGAGATAGATATCGACGCTCTTGCAAAGGAGCTCCGTCATAAGATGATCCGCGAGACATCCCAGCAGAGAAGGGCAGAGGCCCTCAAGAGGCTGAGCATCGTCAAGTGGTTCCAGGAGTCCAAGGGAATCAACCGTCCTGAATGGATGATCCTGAAGGTCATACCTGTCATTCCGCCGGATCTCCGTCCGCTTGTTCCGCTTGACGGAGGACGTTTCGCTACGTCTGACCTCAATGACCTCTACAGAAGGGTCATCATAAGGAACAACCGTCTCAAGAGGCTCATCGAAATCAAGGCTCCAGAGGTGATTCTCAGGAATGAGAAGCGTATGCTCCAGGAGGCTGTCGATTCATTGTTTGACAACTCAAAGAAGTCAAATGCAGTCAAGAGCGAGGCGAACAGGACACTCAAGTCCCTCTCAGACTCACTTAAGGGAAAGCAGGGACGCTTCCGTCAGAACCTCCTCGGAAAACGTGTCGATTATTCTGCACGTTCAGTTATCGTCGTCGGTCCTGAGCTTAAGATGCACGAGTGCGGTCTGCCTAAGTTTATGGCTGCCGAGCTTTACAAGCCGTTCATCATCAGGAAGCTCATTGAGCGCGGAATCGTAAAGACTGTCAAGTCTGCAAAGAAGATTGTTGACAGGAAGGATGCCGTAATCTGGGATATCCTTGAGAATGTGATGAAGGGACATCCGGTTCTGCTGAACCGTGCCCCTACTCTGCACAGGCTCGGTATCCAGGCTTTCCAGCCTAAGATGATCGAGGGTAAGGCAATCCAGCTCCATCCGCTTGCATGTACCGCCTTCAACGCCGACTTCGACGGTGACCAGATGGCCGTGCATCTTCCGCTTGGCAATGCAGCAATCCTCGAGGCCCAGCTCCTTATGCTCGGCTCGCACAATATCCTCAACCCAGCTAACGGTACTCCTATCACTGTGCCTTCACAGGACATGGTGCTCGGTCTGTACTACATTACCAAGGAAAGGCCGGCAGTCAAGGGTGAGAACATGAGTTTCTATGGCCCGGAGGAGGTTATCATAGCCCTCAATGAGAAAGCCATCGACATTCATGCAGGCATCAGTGTGCGTCTCCCTAAGGACAAGTCCAATCCGGAGGCAGGATACGAGATGGTGCATACGACTCCGGGAAGGATTATCGTGAACCAGCTTGTGCCTCAGGAGGTGCCTTACATCAATGAGGTGCTCGGAAAGAAATCCCTCAGGAAGATTATTTCCAATGTGATAAAATATACGGGAGTTGCCCGTACAGCGCAGTTCCTTGACGATATCAAGGATCTCGGATACACAATGGCCTTCAAGGGAGGTCTGTCATTCAACCTTGGAGATGTGATTATCCCTGAGGAGAAGAAGTCCCTTATCGACAACGGATACAATACCGTTGAGTCTATCAAGGCAAACTTCTCAATGGGTTTCATCACGAACAACGAGCGTTATAACAAGGTGATTGACCTCTGGTCATCAATCGACAATGAGATAACCAAGATTGTCGAGAAGCAGATTTCGAGCGACCAGCAGGGATTCAACCCTGTATATATGATGCTGGATTCCGGAGCCCGTGGTTCGACAGCGCAGATCAAGCAGCTTTGCGGTATGCGTGGACTTATGGCTAAGCCTCAGAAGTCCGGAGGACAGGGAGCCGAGATTATCGAGAACCCGATTATCTCCAACCTTAAGGAGGGAATGTCGGTGCTCGAGTACTTCATCTCTACGCACGGTGCGCGTAAGGGTCTTGCCGATACGGCCTTGAAGACTGCCGATGCAGGTTACCTGACACGCCGTCTTGTCGATGTGTCACATGACGTCATCATCAACGAGGAGGACTGCGGTACGCTCAGAGGTCTTATCGCAACTGCGATAAAGAGCAAGGATGAAGTTGTCGAGTCTCTCGGTGAGAGGATTCTCGGACGTACTTCAGTGCATGACGTGTTCAACCCTCTTACAGGTGAGCTTATCATTCCTGCAGGAGAGGAAATCACTGAGGACATCGCAAATCTTATCGAGTCGCTTCCTATCGAGCAGGTTGAAATCCGTTCAGTGCTCACTTGCGAGTCACGCAAGGGTGTCTGCGCGAAGTGCTACGGCCGCAACCTCGCTTCAGGAAGGATGGTTGAGAAAGGTGAAGTCGTTGGTGTCATCGCCGCACAGTCAATCGGTGAGCCTGGTACACAGCTTACGCTCCGTACATTCCACGTCGGAGGTACGGCGTCAAGTACTGCCGCTGAAAGCTCCATCACTTCAAAATATAACGGTAAGCTCGAGTTCGAGGAACTCAGGACAATCGAAAGGGTGTCTGACGAGGGTTCACAGAACGTCGTTGTCAGCCGTACTACTGAGGTGCGCATCGTTGACGAGAATACCGGCATAACATTCTCACAGTATGACATACCTTATGGTGCTGTTCTTTATAAGAATGACGGAGATTCAGTATCCAAGGGCGACCTCATCTGCGAATGGGATGCATATAACGCCATTACCATCATCGAGACTGCCGGTAAGGTGCGTTTCGACAGCATGATTGACGGAGTTACTTTCCGTGAGGAAATGGCTGACGAGTACTCTCTCAATAGGGACAAGGTCATCATCGAGTCACGTGACAGGTCAAAGAACCCTTCAATCCATATCGTTGACGAGAACGGCGAGAGCAAGAAGCAGTACAACCTTCCTGTCGGTGCCCATGTCATGGTCAGCGACGGCGATGATGTGAAGGTCGGTGACATAATCATCAAGATTCCTCGTGCCATCGGTAAGTCAAGTGATATCACCGGAGGTCTCCCTCGAGTTACAGAGCTTTTCGAAGCGCGTAACCCTTCAAACCCTGCAATCGTTTCCGAAATCAACGGAGAGGTTTCAATGGGCAAGATCAAGAGGGGTAACAGGGAGATTATCGTCAAGAACAAGACCGGTGTCGAGAAGCACTATCTCGTTCCTCTTACCAAGCAGATTCTTGTGCAGGAGAACGACTACGTGAAAGCAGGAACAAGGCTTTCAGACGGTGCGGTTTCACCTACCGACATACTCAGCATCCTCGGCCCTATCAAGGTTCAGGAGTATATTGTCAATGAAATCCAGGAGGTTTACCGTCTCCAGGGTGTGAAAATCAATGACAAGCACTTCGAAATCATTGTACGCCAGATGATGAGGAAGGTACAGATCAATGACCCGGGTGATACAGAATTCCTGCAGGAAGAGCTTGTGGACAAGTGGGTATTCATGGATACGAATGATGCAATATACGGCAAGTTCTATGTCATGAACCCTGGTGATTCCCAGACATATGAGGAAGGCGACATCATCACTGCACGTGAGATGAGAAGCGAAAACTCTTCTCTTGAGCGTCAGGGACTCAATATGATGGTGCTGCGTGAGGCCAAGCCTGCCACAGCAAGCCAGGTGCTTCAGGGTATCACAAGGGCTGCCCTCAAGACAAACAGCTTCATCTCGGCTGCTTCATTCCAGGAGACTACCAAGGTGCTCAGCGAGGCTGCCATCAGAGGCCGTGTCGATACTCTCGAAGGTCTTAAGGAGAATGTCATCTGCGGACATCCTATTCCGGCCGGTACAGGCCAGAAGGAGTTCCAGGAGATTCTGGTCGCTCCGGCTGCCGACATGCAGAAGAATCTTGCAGACCTTTAGCGGACTGCATACATATGATGAAAAGGGGACAGGCCGGGCTAAGGCTTGTCCCTTTTTTGTTTGCATCCGTGTTTCTTTGGGATGAAATGAGTAAATTTACGCTCCTTATTAAACTTGAATCATTATGAAAAAGACATTGTTTGTTATTCTGGCAATCGCTTTCTGCTGCAGCGCGTTTGCCCAATCTGAGAAAGGCCGGTCCGTGAACACCAACATGTTTGAGGCAAGGCTGGATTTGGAGGAAGTGTATCGTGACGGGAATGTGGTGTTCCGCAAGATTGATGAGCATACATGGATAGGCTCCGGGCATGTAATGGCTTCTGAGACCTTGTATCTTATTGAGGGAAAGAAAAGGGCTGTCCTCATAGATGCGGGGACTGTGATTCCCGGGCTTGACAAAATAGTGGCCCAGATTACAGACAAACCGGTCACTCTTGTACTTACTCATGTTCATCCTGACCATTGCGGTGCAGCAGGATGTTTTGATGAAGTATGGCTCAATCCGGCTGATACCGTCAATATCCCGGCCATGATGGGGGATTATGAAGGCAAGGTCAGATATCTCAGAGACGGACAGAGGTTCAGGCTCGGAGGGAGGACTCTTGAGACCTTCTTTACTCCTGGGCATACTCCGGGTTCCACCACTTTTCTTGAAACGGGTACTGATACCGGATATAGCGGAGATTCATTCGGCAACGGGAATCTGCTTCTGACCACTGATTTCACGACCCTTATAAATACTTGCAAAAAGTCATACGATTATTTCAGCAGGCATGGCTACGGCAAATTCTATAACGGGCATTTCTTCGGAAATAATTTTGAGACCCTAAAGAGAATAAAAGATCTTCAGCATATTGCTGAGGAAGTGCTTGCCGGTACTTTGGAGGGGGAGAAGGTTCCGGAAAACTTCGGGCTTGACCGTCTCATCGTCCGTGACGGAGTACGAGTCAATTACGGGGATGCGCAGCTTAAATAGCCTGGCATGCTAAATAAAAACAGGGCAGCTGTCATTGTTTCAGCTGCCCTGTTTGTTTTTTATCTCATGATTGTAGCATCACGGTCAGGTCCGAGTGAAATGATTTTGATTGGAACTCCGAGATAGTTTTCCATGAATGCGATATAGTCGCGGAACTCTGCCGGAAGCTCACTTTCGTTTCTGCATCCTGTCAGGTCAGTGTTCCATCCCTTGAATTCCTGATAAACCGGCTGGATGTCAGCATAAGTGTCAAACGGCCACTGGTCTGAAGGCTGTCCGTCAACAATGTATGAGGTGCAGACCTTGATTGTTTCAAAGCTGTCGAGGCAGTCTGATTTCATCATGATGAGGTCAGTGACTCCGCTTATCATTACGGCATATTTGAGTGCCACGAGGTCAAGCCATCCGCAGCGGCGCGGTCTGCCTGTCACTGCACCGAACTCATTGCCTATCTTGCGCAGTTTTTCTCCGGTCTCGTCAAACAGTTCCGTCGGGAACGGACCGCTTCCTACGCGTGTGCAGTATGCTTTGAAGATGCCATATACGTGGCCTATGTTGTGAGGACTTACTCCGAGTCCTACGCATGCTCCCGCACATGATGTGGTGGAAGAGGTTACGAAAGGATATGAGCCGTAGTCGATGTCAAGCATCGAGCCCTGGGCACCCTCTGCAAGCACGCTCTGTGTCTTGAGAATGTCATTGATATAATACTCGCAGTCAACGAGTTTGAACTGCTTGAGATATTCGACAGCCTCAAAGAAAGCCGCCTCCTCAGCATCAGGGTTGCATTCGAATCCCATCTGGCCCAGCTGCTTGGTGTGCCTGTCCTTGAGACGGGCATATCTTTCCGGAAAGTCCGCTGCGAGGATGTCTCCTACACGAAGTCCGTTGCGGCTTATCTTGTCTGTGTAAGTCGGTCCGATTCCCTTGAGTGTTGAGCCTATCTTGCCTTTTCCCATCGCAGCCTCGTTTGCCGCGTCAAGAAGCCTGTGTGTCGGCAGGATGAGGTGCGCCTTCTTGGAAATGACAATGCGCTCAGTTACAGGAACACCTGTCTTTGCGATATTCTCGCATTCTCCCCTGAATGTGATAGGGTCAAGGACAACGCCGTTTCCGACGATGTTCTGGGCGTCTTTTCTGAATATTCCGGAAGGAACAGACCTCAGCACGAAGCTCTTTCCCTCAAAATGAAGTGAGTGGCCTGCGTTCGGGCCGCCCTGGAAACGTGCTACTACAGGATAGTTTCCTGCAAGTACGTCCACAATTTTACCTTTGCCTTCGTCGCCCCACTGGAGGCCGAGTACAACATCTAATTTCATGACTATGTATTGGAAACAGTTTTAAGTTCTTGTCTATATAAGGAATCAGAACGGAAGGTCATCGTCCGGCATGTCATCCGCGATGTTCTGCGGTGCGGCCGGTTTCTGTGCCTGTGCTGCCGGGGCATATCCTGGCTGTGGCTGTCCCTGGTAGCCTCCCTGCTGGCCATAAACCTGCTGCGCTTCCTGAGGCCTCTGCTGGTATCCACCTGCCGTGTTTTGGCCGTACTGGCCTGCTGACTGGTTGTCAGACTTCCTTCCGAGAAGCTGCAGCGTGTCCGCCACTATTTCTGTGGTGTATTTCTTGTTGCCGTTCTGGTCATCCCATGATCTTGTGCGGATACGTCCCTCGATATAAAGCTGGGTGCCTTTCTTGACATATTTTTCGACGACATCGGCTGTATTTCTCCATACCACAATGTTATGCCATTCAGTATGTTCCTGGAGGTTGCCGTTCCTGTCCTTGTATCTTTCAGTGGTGGCAAGCCTTAATGTCGCCACTTTGGTTCCGTTGGAAGCGTCTCCGGTATAGCGGATTTCCGGATCCTGACCTACGTTGCCTATCAATATCGCTTTGTTTATCATAATCGTTTGTGTTTTTTGAGTGACTTCACAAAAACTTTGCAAGATAGTGATAATTTCTTACAAACAAGTATGCATTCGAGGCAAATCGGGCTTTTCTCCGGTTAAAATTTCGTATCCGGTCAGGGCTTGGTAAAGGAGCCATTCCTTGCCTGTGGCGTAAGTGATTCCAGGCCAGGTCTTTTTCAGATTGTGCATTGATTGCTGTCCGAATGCTGGGTTCCTGTAGTTGGCTTCCATTATGATTTTTGGGCTGCCGTTCGTGTTCCTGGTCTCGAAGTTTCCTATTTTGTCGTTTCCGGCTGTGTGCCGATGCATTTGTTCCAGTTCCGGGATGGATGTCGGGATTGTATATATGATTATGCCGCATTCCGAAAAGCATTCCGCGAAATCACTTAGCGGTCTTGCCGTGAACAGCTCCGGTGATTTTTCTGCCAGTATTCTCGCCTTTGCCATGTCCCGGTTCATGAGGACGGTCTTCAGGCCCAGTGATGCGGATGCGAATGCTGCCGCCTTTCCTGCTCCTCCGCAGCCTGCTATAAGCACCTTCGGCTCTGATGCGGTCTGGCGTACTTTAGGAACGGCTTCATCTTCGAGCCATTTCCGTATGCCGAGGTAGTCGGAGTTGTGTGCCTTGATTTTTCCGTCCGGAGTTTTCACCAGTATGTTGGCGGCACCGGCAAGTTTACATTCTTCAGAAAGAATGTCCGCTTTTGCAAAAGCTTTTTCTTTGAACGGTGCTGTTACATTGATGCCGTCATAGCTGTCCAGGAAATTTTGGTAAGATGCTTCAAAGACTTCCCCCTCAATCAGGTCGTATGCGTATTTCCCTCCATATCCTGCCTTGAAAAGGGCCGGGCTTTGCGAGTGGGCGATAGGGTGCCCTATGAGTCCGAATTTTTTCATGGATGCCTATTGATGTAGTGGGTGGTTTTGTCGGCTTATTTATTATTCACGTGGAGATTTCGTATTGTGTGGTTTAGACAGATCATTTGCCGGCATTGCGTTGTCTGACAGCTTCGAAAAGCAGAATCGCGGCAGAGACGGAAACGTTAAGGGAGTCGAGCCGGCCGAGCATGGGGATTTTGATGTGTGCGTCGGCAGCTTTGCGCCATATGTCAGTCAGACCCGTTGATTCGGTGCCCATGACAATGGCAGTGCCTCCTGTCATGTCCGTGTCGTAGTACCATCTGGAGTCCTGCAGCTGTGCCGTATATATTTTTATGCCTTTGTCCTTGAGCCATCCGATGGCCTCCTCAGATGTTACGGCTACTGTCGGCACTGTGAATGAAGCTCCTATGCTGGAACGTATGAGATTTGGATTGTACAGGTCGGTCAGCGGGTCGCATATTATGACGGCATCGGCCCCTGAGGCATCCGCGCTCCTGAGCACAGCTCCGAGGTTGCCTGGTTTTTCTACGCTTTCCAGCACGACAATCAGAGGGTCCTCATGCAGATGGAGCGAGTCCAGTGTCCTGGATTTCCATTCCATCACTGCGATTATGCCTTCCGTGCCTCCGCGGTATGCAACCTTGTCGTACAGGTGCGCAGGAAGCCGGATTATGTTCCCTTGTCCGTTGCCGCTTTGTGACCAGATGACTGTGTCCAGTATGGCGTTCAGATCGTCCTGGCTGATGATGTCCATGCATACGAACAATGTGCTTACCCTGTACCCGGCATTGATGCAATGTACTGTCTCCCGTCTTCCCTCTACGGCAAACAGGCCTTTTTCCCTGCGTGTCCTTGACTTTTCCTGAAGCGTCAGAAGCTCCTTTATCTTGGGATTCTGTGCTGAAGTTATGATTTCTGTCCTCATGTTGCGGCTCGTTATTGCCGCAAAGTTAGCATAAAGGGCCGTAAGTCACAAGGTTTGCAGGATCGTCCGTCGGCAGTGGAGCACAATGTCATGATGTCCAGTGTTTTATTAGATGTCGATTCCCCGTTTCAGGAGCATCGCTTTTCTGAAATGAGCTTATTGTCAATCGCTTGCTCTCGTTATGTGCGTGATGTTTTGTGAAATTGTTTCATGCAAAGGAAGGCAAGCTATAATGAGAAAAACGGTTAAAATATCGTGCGATTTTTTTACCGTTTTTCTTTTGGGGAGCATTCGGTAAAAATCTGGCGCCTTTCTTAAACCGTTTTCTGATAAATGGATAGGTTAGGTATAAAATGGTACTGGCTCAATGCAAATTGACCTTCCTGCCAATTTGTGCCATGGCCAGGAAAAGAGCTGAGGTGGGGAGACCAGGAATAGCAGGAATAGAACCATGCCCGAGTTTAAAATCCCGGTCTATCTTAAAGGAACCTGCTCCTCCCATTCTTATGTGGAGCATAATCGCTTGAATTTCATGACTTTGTTAAGATGCGGTGCCCCAAAACAGGGGAATGGTTATTTTGAAATAAATTGATAATGAATTGCTTGTGTTACATGAGACTGATGATTGGCCAACCCTGGTAGGGCGGAAAACTTGGACACGACAAGAAAGTATTAGGCAAGTGTGGTGCTCCGAACACCTTGTTCATAGTCAGAAAGTGTTATGGTGGAATTGGATATTGCGGCGAACATTCGGAAACATGGTTTTGGGAACAGGTTGGCATGCCTGCATTAATTCTCGCCCTACTTCTCCCAGTGTTCCGTTTCACGTTTGAATTTGCTTATGAATTCAGATGATAAGTTTTCTTTCTACGTTTTGTGCGGAGTTTTGTTGAAAATGACTATATTTGCACTTTGCGCACATATACCGATGCGTCTCGGCAAAACTTACAAACAAGTTTGACGTTTTGCTCTCGGCTTTGGCTATATGTTGTGTTGTACATTGGAAAGATGCTCGAGTGGCTGAAGAGGCACGCCTGGAAAGCGTGTAGTCGCCTAAAGCGGCTCACGGGTTCGAATCCCGTTCTTTCCGCAAACGCTAAGCGGACAAGAGGAGAAAGTTTACTTTCACATCTTGTCCGTTTAGCGTTTGCATAGCCCGCCGCAGGCGGGGGGGGGGGGGGGTTTATCAAATCTGGAACGCCAGCGTAAATTAATGTCTGCTCTCCCCGTGGATGACGTCTGGGGGATTGGACGGCGGATCAGCAAAAAACTGGACGCGATGGGGATCAAAACCGTTCTCGATTTGGCGGATACAGATATCCGGTTTATCCGTAAACATTTTAATGTCGTGCTCGAAAGAACGGTGCGTGAACTGCGCGGCGAACCCTGTTTGCAACTGGAAGAGTTTGCACCGACGAAGCAGGAAATTATCTGTTCCCGCTCGTTTGGTGAACGCATCACGGATTATCCATCGATGCGGCAGGCCATTTGTAGTTACGCTGCCCGGGCGGCGGAAAAACTTCGCAGCGAGCATCAATATTGTCGGTTTATCTCCACATTTATTAAGACGTCACCATTTGCGCTCAATGAACCTTATTACGGCAATAGCGCGTCGGTAAAACTGCTGACGCCCACTCAGGACAGCAGGGATATCATTAACGCTGCTACGCGATCTCTGGATGCCATCTGGCAAGCGGGCCATCGCTACCAAAAAGCGGGCGTGATGCTGGGGGATTTCTTCAGTCAGGGAGTCGCGCAGCTCAATTTATTCGATGACAACGCACCGCGCCCCGGGAGTGAGCAATTGATGACGGTAATGGATACACTGAATGCTAAAGAGGGCAGAGGAACACTCTATTTTGCCGGGCAGGGGATCCAGCAACAATGGCAGATGAAGCGTGCCATGCTTTCACCACGTTATACAACGCGAAGTTCTGATTTACTGCGGGTCAAATAAATATAGCGGCAGGAAAAAAGCGCTCCCGCAGGAGCGCTGAAGGGATTAGCGACCGAACAGGTCACGTTTTTTCGCTTTAAACGGCTGGGAAATCACCACCAGCACCGCGACAATCAGGTAAGCGATAAAAATACCGAGCAGCCACTGCGGCATTTCCAGACCTAAAAAATCCCACTGACGCTCGGCACAATCGCCAGAGGCGACAAACACTTGCGGCACCCATTTATCCAGCGGCAGCCATTCCGGGAAACGAACCATAAAATCACAGGTGGCAAACGGCGAAGGATAGAGCTGAAGCATGGTGTGCTCGTAAGTTAACTGCACACCGCGGAACGCACTATACAACCAGATAACCATCGCTACATAACGCAGCGGAGTTTTCGGGGCGATCGCGCCAATCAGCGCAGCACCCAGAACGCCGAATAACGCACAACGTTCATAAATACAGAGCACGCAAGGTTTCAGTAACATCACATGCTGGAACCACAGCGCCGTCAGTTCCAGTGCCAGAGCAGTAAACGCCATCAACAGCCACGCGCCCCGGCCTTGTGAACATTGGTTCAAAAATCGCAACATAATCATTTCCCTGCAATATGCATAGAGTGCGCAGTTTAAACCAATTCATTCGCTGCGCCACCAGGAGGCAGCAAAAATAGGAAGCAATTGGACAATTATCGGGCGAAAAGGCAAACCGGGCATTTATATGCCCGGTAAGTTGTTATCAAAGCGTTGCTATCCAGCCCATTTGCATAAACCATTCGGTTACAGGGGCAAGCGTAAACTCGACGCAGAGCAAGCCGACGAGTGTCAGTACGAGGGTGTAAGGCAGGGCCATCCACACCATGCGGCCATAAGAGAGGCGAATCAATGGCGCGAGTGCAGAGGTCAGCAGGAACAGGAACGCAGCCTGACCGTTCGGCGTAGCGACGGAGGGCAGATTGGTACCGGTATTAATGGCGACCGCCAGCAGCTCGTATTGCTTCAACGTGATAGCGCCACTTTCCATTGCCGCTTTCGCTTCGTTGATATAAATCGTCCCCACGAAGACGTTATCCGAAATGGATGACAGCAGACCGTTGAAAATATAGAACAGCGACAGCTGAGCATGTTCCGATGCCTGCAACACAAACTGAATAATTGGCGAAAACAGTTGTTGGTCGATAATCACCGCGACTACCGAGAAAAACACCGTCAACAGTGCGGTGAATGGCAGAGATTCGGTGAAGGCTTTACCGATAGCATGTTCATCGGTGACACCGGTCAATGATGTCGCCAGAATAATGACTGACAAACCAATCAAGCCAACTTCCGCCAGATGCAACGCCAGCGCAGTCACCAGCCAGACGCCAATAATCGCCTGGACAATCAGACGGATTTTATCCTGACGGGTACGCTGGTGGCGGCTTTGATCGTCAAACTGTTGCAACACTTCGCGGACTTTCTCCGGCAGCGTTTCACCGTAGCCAAACCAACGCAGCTTCTCTACCAGCAGGCAGGTTAACAGGCCACAAATCAGAACCGGAACGGTCACCGGCGACATGCGCAGGAAGAAATCGCCAAAATGCCAGCCAGCCGCTTTAGCGATGATCAGGTTCTGTGGTTCGCCCACCATGGTCATCACGCCGCCTAATGCAGTGCCGACACCGGCATGCATCATCAGGCTACGCAGAAAGCCACGGAACTGTTCCAGAACCACTTTGTAATGCTTGTCGATATGACTATCGTCTTGCAGGTCGGTATCTTCGGTACGGGAAGAGGCTACGCGGTGATAAATACCATAAAAACCGACAGCAACGCTGATCACCACCGCCACGACGGTTAAGGCATCGAGGAACGCGGAGAGGAACGCTGCCGCCACGCAAAAAGAGAGCGACAGCAGCATTTTGGAGCGAATGCTTAACAGCAAACGGGTAAATATGAACAGCAACAGCTGTTTCATAAAATAGATACCCGCCACCATAAACATCAATAACAGCAAGACTTCAAGATTTGCCGCCACCTCTTCACGGACGTGTTCCGCGCTGGTCATGCCGATGAATACCGCTTCGATAGCCAACAGACCACCGGGGAGCAGCGGGTAGCATTTCAGGGCCATCGCCAGAGTGAAAATAAATTCCGCTACCAGCAACCAGCCCGCGACGAAAGGGCTGATGAGGAAAATTAACGGGTTTACGATTAAGAAAATGATGAGGGCGAGTTTGTACCAGTCGGGGGACTGGCCCAAAAAATTGCGCCATAGCGCGCGGCCCCAGGAGATCTCCATGATGGTTTCCCTTACCTTACAAATAATCAATGATGTTTTTATGTTTAAACGCAAAGCTTAACGGTCAGGCAGGAGTGAGGCAAGTCTTGATAGTCAAGGGGAAAGAGATGCGGAAAATGAAGCCTTGATCCCTTTTTTCTTCTTTTTGTCTGCTATCAGCGTAGTTAGCCCTCTGGTATGATGAGTCCAACTTTGTTTTGCTGTGTTATGGAAATCTCACTATGGTCATTAAGGCGCAAAGCCCGGCGGGTTTCGCGGAAGAGTACATTATTGAAAGTATCTGGAATAACCGCTTCCCTCCCGGGACTATTTTGCCCGCAGAACGTGAACTTTCAGAATTAATTGGCGTAACGCGTACTACGTTACGTGAAGTGTTACAGCGTCTGGCACGAGATGGCTGGTTGACCATTCAACATGGCAAGCCGACGAAGGTGAATAATTTCTGGGAAACCTCTGGTTTAAATATCCTTGAAACACTGGCGCGACTGGATCACGAAAGTGTGCCGCAGCTTATTGATAATTTGCTGTCGGTGCGTACCAATATTTCCACTATTTTTATTCGCACCGCGTTTCGTCAGCATCCCGATAAAGCGCAGGAAGTGCTGGCTACCGCTAATGAAGTGGCCGATCACGCCGATGCCTTTGCCGAGCTGGATTACAACATATTCCGCGGCCTGGCGTTTGCTTCCGGCAACCCGATTTACGGTCTGATCCTTAACGGGATGAAAGGGCTGTATACGCGCATTGGTCGTCACTATTTCGCCAATCCGGAAGCGCGCAGTCTGGCGCTGGGCTTCTACCACAAACTGTCGGCGTTGTGCAGTGAAGGCGCGCACGATCAGGTGTACGAAACAGTGCGTCGCTATGGGCATGAGAGTGGCGAGATTTGGCACCGGATGCAGAAAAATCTGCCGGGTGATTTAGCCATTCAGGGGCGATAATCCCTTCCGTTTAAAGAGCAAACCCCTCAAACGAGGGGTTTTTTGTTGTTTTTACAGATTTCCCATTCTTGGCGGGCAACGTTCCAGCAACTCGATGCTGCCGTCTTCGTTTTGCTGTTCGAGCATCACATCAAATCCCCACAGGCGATGCACATGCTTCAGCACTTCTTTGCGCCCCCGATCCAGCGGTGCGCGATTATGTGGAATGTAACGCAGCGTCAGCGAACGGTCGCCGCGCAAATCCACGTTCCAGATCTGAATATTCGGCTCCAGATTACTTAAGTTATATTGCGACGATAACCGGTTACGGATCTCCCGATAACCTTCTTCATTATGAATAGCGGAAATCTCCAGATAATTATGCCGATCATCATCCAGCACGGTGAAGAAGCGGAAATCACGCATCACTTTCGGTGACAGAAACTGGCTGATAAAACTCTCATCTTTGAAATCACGCATCGCGAAATGCAGCGTTTCCAGCCAGTCGGAACCGGCGATATCCGGGAACCAGTATTTGTCTTCTTCCGTTGGCGACTGACAAATCCGTTTAATATCCTGGAACATGGCGAACCCGAGGGCATACGGGTTGATGCCGCTGTACCACGGGCTGTTATAGGGGGGCTGGAAGACCACATTGGTGTGGCTGTGCAAAAACTCCAGCATAAAACGTTCCGTTACTTTCCCTTCATCATACAGATGGTTAAGGATGGTATAGTGCCAGAAGGTCGCCCAGCCTTCGTTCATCACCTGAGTCTGTTTTTGCGGATAAAAATACTGGCTCACCTTACGCACAATACGCAGGATTTCACGCTGCCATGATTCCAGCAGTGGCGCATTTTTCTCCATAAAATAGAGCAGGTTTTCTTGTGGTTCGGACGGATAGCGGCGCGCTTCAGCAACCGTTTTCTCTTCCTCGCGCTTCGGCAGGGTACGCCAGAGCATATTGACCTGACTTTGTAGATACTCTTCGCGACTTTTCTGCCGGGCTTTCTCTTCTTGCAGCGAGATTTTTTGCGGGCGTTTGTACCGGTCCACGCCGTAGTTCATCAGCGCGTGGCACGAGTCCAGAAGCCGTTCTACTTCATCAACGCCATAACGTTCTTCGCACTCGGTAATATATTTACGGGCAAAAATCAGATAATCGACAATCGAACTGGCGTCGGTCCAACTGCGGAATAAGTAATTGTTTTTAAAGAAAGAGTTATGCCCATAGCAGGCGTGTGCCATCACCAGCGCCTGCATGGTAATGGTGTTCTCTTCCATCAGGTAAGCGATACACGGGTTAGAGTTAATGACGATTTCATAGGCCAGTCCTTGCTGACCGTGCTTATACAGCCGTTCAGTCTCGATAAACTTTTTACCGAATGACCAGTGCGGATAGTTAATTGGCATGCCGACGCTGGAGTAGGCATCCATCATCTGTTCTGAGGTTATCACTTCAATCTGGTGCGGGTAGGTATCCAGCCGGTAGAGTTTCGCCACCCGGTCTATCTCTGCCAGATAAACATCCAGCAGGTCGAACGTCCAGTCGGGTCCATCGCTCAAACGTGTGGTGTCCTTATTCATAGAATCGATCGTCGCCATACGCGCACCTCATTGTTGTCGGCGCTCTCTGTGTGGAGCACCTCATTTCAAGCATAGAACACCTGTTAAAAACCGCGTCGCCGGAGAATTTTTTTCTTTGCGATTTCTTATTATCAGAGTGCCACTAATCCGCTTCTGAACGGAATTTTATGCTGGATAAAAAGGGCGTTCAGCAGGAGATACTAAAGACGCCATATTGCCGCAGAGTCAGGGAGATGTGAGCCAGCTCACCATAAAAAAGCCGTATGTTGAATAATATTTTCAACTGAGTTATCAAGATGTAATTAGATTATTATTCTTTTACTGTATCTACCGTTATCGGAGTGGCTATGCGAGTTGTCATACTGGGAAGTGGTGTGGTAGGCGTTGCCAGCGCCTGGTACTTAAATCAGGCAGGACATGAGGTCACCGTCATTGATCGGGAGCCGGGGGCCGCCCTGGAAACCAGCGCCGCGAATGCCGGGCAAATCTCCCCCGGATATGCTGCACCGTGGGCGGCACCAGGTGTGCCTTTAAAAGCGATTAAATGGATGTTCCAGCGCCATGCGCCGCTGGCGGTTCGTCTCGACGGTACGCAGTTCCAGTTGAAATGGATGTGGCAAATGTTACGTAACTGCGACACCAGCCACTACATGGAAAACAAAGGGCGGATGGTGCGTCTGGCGGAATACAGCCGTGATTGCCTGAAAGCATTGCGCGCCGAAACCAATATTCAGTATGAAGGGCGTCAGGGTGGGACGCTGCAACTGTTCCGTACCGAACAACAGTATGAAAATGCGACCCGCGATATCGCCGTGCTGGAAGATGCCGGCGTACCGTATCAGCTGCTGGAATCCAGCCGCCTGGCGGAAGTGGAGCCCGCGCTGGCAGAAGTAGCGCACAAACTGACGGGTGGTCTGCAACTGCCCAATGATGAAACCGGAGACTGCGAGCTGTTTACCCAGAATCTGGCGCGGATGGCAGAGCAGGCGGGGGTTAAATTCCGCTTTAATACGCCCGTTGACCAACTGCTTTGCGACGGCGAGCAAATCTACGGCGTGAAGTGTGGCGATGAAGTGATTAAGGCCGATGCGTATGTGATGGCGTTTGGTTCTTACTCGACGGCGATGCTCAAAGGCATTGTTGATATTCCGGTGTATCCGCTGAAAGGCTACTCGCTGACTATTCCAATTGCGCAGGAAGATGGTGCGCCAGTATCCACCATTCTTGATGAAACCTACAAAATCGCCATTACCCGTTTCGATAACCGCATTCGTGTTGGCGGAATGGCGGAAATTGTTGGTTTTAACACCGAGCTGTTGCAACCGCGTCGTGAAACGCTGGAAATGGTGGTTCGCGATCTCTATCCACGCGGCGGTCATGTCGAGCAGGCGACTTTCTGGACGGGTTTGCGCCCGATGACGCCAGACGGTACGCCGGTTGTCGGGCGTACACGCTTTAAAAATCTGTGGCTGAATACCGGTCACGGCACGCTCGGCTGGACGATGGCTTGCGGTTCCGGTCAGTTGTTAAGCGATCTGCTCTCTGGTCGCACGCCAGCGATCCCATATGAGGATCTAAGCGTAGCGCGCTACAGCCGTGGATTTACGCCATCACGTCCGGGCCATTTACATGGCGCACACAGCTAAGGAAACGAGATGACCCGTCCGATACAGGCCAGCCTCGATCTGCAGGCATTAAAACAGAATCTGTCCATTGTCCGCCAGGCCGCGCCGCACGCGCGCGTCTGGTCGGTGGTAAAAGCGAACGCTTACGGGCATGGTATTGAGCGTATCTGGAGCGCGCTCGGGGCCACCGATGGCTTTGCATTACTTAACCTGGAAGAGGCAATAACGTTACGTGAGCGCGGCTGGAAGGGGCCGATCCTGATGCTGGAAGGATTTTTCCATGCTCAGGATCTGGAGATTTATGACCAGCACCGCCTGACCACCTGCGTACACAGCAACTGGCAGCTCAAAGCACTGCAAAATGCGCGGCTAAAAGCACCGTTGGATATTTATCTTAAAGTGAACAGTGGGATGAATCGGTTGGGCTTCCAGCCCGATCGCGTGCTTACCGTCTGGCAGCAGTTGCGGGCAATGGCGAATGTTGGCGAGATGACCCTGATGTCGCATTTTGCCGAAGCGGAACATCCTGATGGAATTTCCAGCGCGATGGCGCGTATTGAGCAGGCGGCGGAAGGGCTGGAGTGTCGGCGTTCGTTGTCCAATTCGGCGGCGACTCTGTGGCACCCGGAAGCGCATTTTGACTGGGTTCGGCCTGGCATTATTTTGTATGGCGCTTCGCCGTCCGGTCAGTGGCGTGATATCGCCAATACCGGATTACGTCCGGTGATGACGCTAAGCAGTGAGATTATTGGTGTCCAGACGCTAAAAGCGGGTGAGCGTGTGGGCTACGGCGGTCGCTATACTGCGCGCGATGAACAGCGAATCGGCATTGTCGCCGCAGGGTACGCCGACGGTTATCCGCGCCACGCGCCTACCGGTACCCCTGTTTTAGTGGACGGCGTGCGCACCATGACGGTGGGGACCGTCTCGATGGATATGCTAGCGGTCGATTTAACGCCTTGCCCGCAGGCGGGGATTGGTACGCCGGTTGAGCTGTGGGGCAAGGAGATCAAAATTGATGATGTCGCCGCCGCTGCCGGAACGGTGGGCTATGAGTTGATGTGCGCGCTGGCGTTACGCGTCCCGGTTGTGACAGTGTAACTTGTTGTAAGCCGGATCGGAGACAGCGTCTTCTGGTTGCGAAAAAATCATCCATCCGGCTGGTCAGCAACTGTAGTTGTTAATGTGACAGAGCCATTGCCCATGATAGTGTCCATTAAAAGAATGGACACTATTTCCCCGGAACCTGAACTCACCGCACAGGCGTTCTACATAAAACGCTTACGCTTCATTGTTGACTCGAACTCGACTTCAGATAAATCACGCTTTACCCTTGATGGAGCCTGTACATAGATTTGTGTAATTGCCTGATTTTGATATGTTCAATTCAACATCAAATGAAGGTTAAATTATGGACGACAAACAATTGCAGGCTCAGGCTGCGTTCAGCAAAGCATCACAACCGGCGATAGATGCTTCATTAAATTTAAGATTCAGCTTCCTCTTCAGCCACCCGTACGCCAATCTTCAACACTTCATTATCTTCTTTCTCGGCCACCGTCCAGATCATCCCGGCAAACTCTACTTGGTCACCGACAACCGGTGCCGCGCCTAACAACTGCTGGACAATTTCACCCAGCGTTTGCTGCTTATCACGATATTCTCGCCCGTCTTCCAGGCCATATATCAGCGCAACATCAGCATATTTGGCGCTGGCTTCGAGAATGAAGTCACCAAAGAAGCGTTGATCCAGCGCGACCGGCGGCGACTGGCTGAACAGTTTACCGAGCGCCGGAAGATCGCGTTCCCGACCAATTACACACAACACATCGCCTTCGCGCAGTCGGGTGCTGCCGGTAGGATGAAGCAACTGGTTATCACGAAACAGTGCCGCAATACGCGTCTCTTTTGGCATATGCAAATCGCGCAGTGCCGCGCCCACGCACCATTTATCGGCACTCAATTGATAAACAAACTGCTCCCACGGATTTTCCGGATGAATATCCAGGCCAACGCGTGACACCGGACGTCCCACTGGCGGAACCACCACTTTGGCTTTTTTAGCCGCCCACGAGAGTGATGTTCCCTGCAAGAGCAGTGAAACCAGAACCACAAAGAAGGCGACATTAAAGAACAGACGTGCATTCTCCAGCCCCGCCATCATCGGGAACACGGCCAGGATGATTGGCACCGCGCCGCGTAATCCTACCCAGCTGATAAACACGCGCTCACGCAGATTGAAACCGCGGAAGGGGAGCAATCCAGCAAATACCGAAAGGGGACGGGCGAAGAATATCATCCATGCCGACAAAATGAGCGCCGGAATGGCAATAGGCAGCAGATCGCTTGGGTTAACCAATAGCCCCAGCACCAGGAACATGGCGATTTGCGCCAGCCAGGCGAGGCCGTCGAAATTTTGCAGGATGCCGTAGCGGTTGCGAATCGGCCGATTACCCAGCAGAAAACCGCACAGATAAACAGCCAGAATACCGCTGCCTTCCAGCGCCGTGGTTAAAGCAAAAATTAAAATACCGCCGCTTAATGCCAGCAATGGATATAATCCGGCAGGCAGGGCGATGCGATTAATCATTTGCAGCAGTAAATAACCACCGCCAAGTCCGATGACAATCCCGAGGCCAAATTGCTGCAGAATATCGACCACGAACATCCAACTGACACTGCTTTCATGTTGCTGGATCATCGCAATCAGGGTAATCGTCAGAAAGACCGCCATTGGATCATTACTGCCGGATTCAATTTCCAGCGTCGAGCCAACACGTTCGTTAAGCCCCTTACCACCCAGCAGAGAAAAGACCGCTGCAGCATCGGTAGAGCCGACGATAGCGCCGATTAATAAGCCTTCAATCAAATCAAGATTAAACAGCCACGCCGCCATCATGCCGGTTAAACCAGAGGTGATAAGCACGCCCAGCGTCGCCAGCGACAGTGCCGGTCCTAACGCCACACGAAAGGAACTGGCCTGAGTGCGCATCCCGCCGTCGAGCAAAATAATCGCCAGTGCCAGGTTACTTACCATGTAGGCGAAGGGGTAATTATCAAACGGGATACCGCCGACGCCATCGACTCCTGCCAGCATGCCGATCGCCAGAAAAATAACCAGAATAGGAATGCCAAGACGGGAAGAAAATGAACTAAGTAATATACTGCTGGTGACAAGGATGGATCCTAAGATGAAAAGGCTAATTATTGTTGTGGCATCCAACGGTCGGTTACTCCTGATTACGCTGTCTCTTATATAAACCCTACCATATTAGCGGCAGAGACAGCGTTTTACTTAGCCCTGAAGCGTGATTTTTTTACATTTTAAGAACAGGATGACCGCTAATCGTCAACTGAGTGCCTTCCCGGGTGTTATTCAGAATGGCATGTGCGCCCAACGGCAGCGTAACCGTGCGTTGTTCATGACCAAAATCGAGGCCGGTAATGAGTGGAATCGACAGGCGGGAACGCAAAAACGCGTACACTGACTCCAGGTTGTAACCTGCGTCATAATCATTGGGCGTGCTGCCGCTAAAGCTACCGAGAATAATCGCCTTCTGACGTGGCAAAATTCCCGCATGATAGAGCTGCAACAGCATACGTTCGACGCGGAAAGGGTGCTCGTTAATATCTTCCAGTACCAGGATACCGTTCTCAATTTTTGGCATCCACGGTGTACCAATCAGTGAAATCAGCATCGCAAGATTGCCTCCCCACAACGTGCCTTCGGTCTGACATGTCGGGCCTTCCCCTTGCCATTCAATGGTGAAGGTTTTATTGCGTAACGCCAGCCAGAAATGGTGCTCGGTAAAGGCGTTCAGTTCATCCGCACCAAAGTTTGCTACCAGCATGGGGCCGCTAAAGGTGATGACATTGCCTTGCGCCAGAAGACCGCACTGAATGGCGGTAAAATCGCTATGTCCGCAAATGAGTAACGGGTCATGTTGTTGGCGAGCCACCAGTGCCTGCCAGTCAATATCTGCCAGTAAACGACTGGCACCGTAACCGCCGCGTACAGCCAGCACGATGGTGTTGGGGGTAGTCAGTCTGGCAAGGGAATTGAGATCTTCCAGGCGCTCCGTTTCCGTACCCGCAAAACGCTCACAACGACGGGCAATAACCTCGACGTTATTGACCTGATGCCCCTCGTCGGTAAGGCGATGGATACCACGCAGCGCGGCGTGCTGTTTAATGCAGTAACCCGATGGGGCAATTAAGTGAAACAGAGACATGGCAATTCCTTGCTGACAACAGAAACGAAATGTATATCATGCCGCTTAGGTGTGCCGTTGTCACCTCAACGGCGATTCCAGGCTATAAGGATAGAAGAAGTGAAATTGAGATGGTTTGCCTTTTTGATTGTGTTATTAGCGGGTTGTTCATCAAAGCATGACTATACGAACCCGCCGTGGAACGCGAAAGTTCCGGTGCAACGTGCGATGCAGTGGATGCCAATAAGCCAGAAAGCCGGTGCAGCCTGGGGCGTCGATCCACAATTGATCACGGCGATTATCGCTATCGAATCGGGTGGTAATCCGAACGCGGTGAGTAAATCGAATGCCATTGGTTTGATGCAGTTAAAAGCTTCAACCTCCGGACGTGATGTTTATCGCCGTATGGGCTGGAGTGGTGAGCCGACGACCAGCGAGCTGAAAAATCCAGAGCGTAATATTTCAATGGGGGCGGCTTACCTGAATATTCTGGAAACCGGCCCGCTGGCAGGCATTGAAGATCCGAAGGTACTGCAATATGCGCTGGTGGTGTCATACGCTAACGGGGCAGGTGCGCTGCTACGGACTTTCTCGTCAGATCGGAAAAAGGCGATCAGCAAAATCAACGATTTGGATGCTGACGAGTTCCTCGATCACGTAGCGCGAAATCATCCTGCGCCGCAGGCTCCGCGCTATATCTACAAACTTGAGCAGGCACTGGACGCGATGTAAATCAGTCGCGCACTTTGTCCGCTTTTTCTCGGGCTTCTCGCTCGAGAGAGAAAATAATCCGTTGTAATTGCCGCTCCACCGTCGGGCTGACGTTAAGAAAACGGAAGCTCAGACGGGGAGTGGTGATGGTTTCATTCTTGCCATCAATCACTTTGCGCTCGCTGATGGAGATTAACTGGGCGTCAAAGTGAAAAACACCCCATTGCCCCATGTTGACTTCAATCTGAGCGAAGCGCATGCCTTCTTGTAATTCGGCAGGCTTTGCTGTTTCCAGTAATGCGCCCATGCCGCCTAACGACAAATCATACAGGCGGAAACGTAACGTACTGTTATCCGGCAGTTTGGTCTGGCAAAAATAAGGCGGATGGAGTGGGGCGGAGATGGGGAAATATCGGCGTCGTTGTACAAACCATAAGGTGGGAGGCGGTACGGTGATAAATGCCGGAAGCTGCAAGTATTCACTCTGCTGTGGTTGTTCAACAGTAAACTCGACTTTCGCACCCTGAGTTTCGGCGGTAATGGTAATGTGCTGTGCCTTTAGCACGGCGATGTTGTCTTCGGCTTGACTGCCGAAATCCAGCACCAGTTTATCCGGGGTTATTGCCAGTATTTTGCTGATCAGCTGCCCGCCATTCCAACTGAGACGCAAAGGAATTGCGGCTTTGTGCAAATCGCGTAACACGCCCAGGACGGCTAACGGATTTTGTTTCAGGAACTGCTCATGGTAATGACTCACGCGGAAAAACTCCTGACTGACAAACTGTCTTTGGTTTATCGGTCACAGTTAACAAAACTTAATACAAATGCGTGAATATTTTTTACATGTTGTTCTTAAATCAGCCGACATACGCCCAGCATCGATCCCGCCCTTGCCTATACTTAGAGCGTTGACGTAAGCATTTCTTGCGTCCGATTCATCGAAACGAGGGCCTGAACATGGGAATTATTGCCTGGATTATTTTTGGCCTGATAGCCGGCATTATCGCCAAGCTAATCATGCCGGGGCGTGATGGTGGTGGATTTTTCCTGACCTGTATTCTCGGGATAGTCGGTGCGGTGGTCGGCGGCTGGCTGGCGACCATGTTTGGCATTGGCGGCTCCATCAGTGGTTTTAATCTGCACAGCTTCCTGGTGGCGGTGGTGGGAGCTATTCTCGTTCTGGGCATATTCCGCCTCCTGCGAAGAGAATAAGATTTTCATAAGGCGGATAGCGATACAGATGCCGCTATCCGCTTTCACATCAGAACGTATACTCGACACCTGCTTTACGGGTGAAAAAAATCAATATAGCACTTCGATATCCGATAAAGTCGGTTCCCGGTAACAACAACAGAATCCTTTTTTAATTATTGTTTCGTTGTTTTTGGTGTGATTCAGAAAAAAAATATTTTAGACAGTAGCCAGTCAGGCGTTAAAAATGGGGCGGATAGTGAGGCGGTTTTGGCTGCGCTTATTGAACATTTAGAATTGATCAATCCTTCTGGCAGATTAAGCCAAAATACCCGTTCGGCAATGCTTCAGTTACGCGAAGAGGAATGGTCTGAATTCTTTTTTTGGTTGCTAAATTCTCTGGAGTGTCTGGATTATGTGATTATTAATTTAACTCCAGAAAGCAAAAAAACGTTGATGAGTGAACACCGTAACAATATTCAGGTAGCAATTGATGCTTTATATAGCCAACGTCGGCGTAAATCGCCGGGTGATGAAAGTGAAACACTTACCCGTAGAAATGACGCTATCTTCGGCAACCACGTATGGCAAACATTTGCGCAATACTTCCCGCCAGGACTTGAAAAACCGTCTGTGTAGAAAAAACCATAGCTATGGTGTTATCTGCCGACAACGCCATCCGGAGAAGCCGAATGACGTTGTCGGAGTAAGCGCTGGTTAAGGTGTGGGTTGTGCCTCTTTGGTTGAGGGTTGCGTCGTTGCTGACTTAACGGTCGGACGCGTCGCCGGAACATTGTCACACGGTTGCTCTTTCGGGCAGATCAAATCCAGCATTTTCAGCGTCACGCCATTGGTCCAGCCAAAGCCATCCTGTAATGGATATTCGCCACCGCCGCCCCCCGTTCCGGTGGTGCTGACATCATATTTTTCCACCAGCTTTTTCTCCCGGTCATAGGTGTGCTGAACATTGGTCAGGAAGTGCCAGCTAATGTCCATCGCCACCTCTTTTTGCCCGTAGTTTTGTAATCCTTCTGTCGCGACCCACTGTAACGGTGCCCAGCCATTTGGCGCATCCCATTGTTGCCCACTTTTCACCGACGTGGTGTTCAGGCCGCCGGGTTGCAGCAGATGTGTTTTCGTCGCCGTCGCCATTTTGTTGGCGCGATCTTTCGCTGCCGCATTGACGTACAGCGGGAACAGGGCGGCCGCGGTTAACTGATTGCGCACTTTATGACTTTTCAGGTCGTAATCGGCATACCAGCCTTGTTGATCGTTCCACAGGTATTTTTCGATCCCTTTTTGACGGGCATTTGCCAGCGTTTCGTACTGGTTTGCCATCGCGTTATCTCCGGCAGCTTTGCTGGCGCGGGCGAGGATTTTTTCCATTTTAAACATCAGGCTGTTCAGATCGACCGGTACGATGCTGGTGGTGCGTAAGGTATTTAACTGCTGCGGGTTGTCCATCCAGCGCGAGCTGAAATCCCAGCCAGACGCAGCGGCAGAGCGCAGGTCGCGGTAAATTTCAGTGGCAGGTCGATTCGGATTGCTTTTGGCGGTGGCAATATCTTCCACCCATGACTCTGGTCGTGGCGTATCGCGATCGTCCCAGTAGCGGTTGAGAAGGGTACCATCCTGAAGTTTGACAACGCGTTTTTCCTGTTGTCCGGCTTGCAGGTTTTCAACACCGTCCATCCAGTAAGCATATTCTTTTTGCATTTGCGGCAGGTATTGCTTCAACGCGGCATCGCCTTCATGCTGCGCCAGTAACTCTACCATCAGGGCAAAGAAGGGCGGTTGCGAGCGGCTTAAATAGTAACTGCGGTTGCCGTTGGGAATATGACCGTAAGTGTCTATTTCATGAGCAAAATTGGCCACCATATCCGCGACTTTATCCCAGTGACCGCTTTCGGCAAGTCCTAACATGGTGAAGTAACTGTCCCAGTAATATACCTCGCGAAAACGTCCGCCCGGCACGACATAAGGTTCCGGCAGCGGTAACAGAGAATCCCATTTTTCTGTGTTTTCGGTAGAACGCGTTAATACCGGCCAAAGTCCGTCTATATGTTCGCGCAGTGACTGCCCCTCTGGCGGAACATATTTCTCGCCTTCTTTCGGCAGGGTGAAATTGACGTTAACGAAATGGCGCAGATCAAATCCGCTCTGGTTTTGCTGCATCCGATAATCAGCAAGGATCATCAGCGGATCGCTGTTCGGCACGGCATCGGCAAAGGTTTTTTGGTCCGGAAAAAGTTTGGCGTTTTGCACATCATTAAACAGCGGCCCTAATAAAATATCAGGCGGCTGTGGTGTTACCGGTGTTTCTTCTGCCTGCACCGATAGCGCAGCGAAACACAAAAAGATACAGGCTGGAATTAACGCCATTTTTTGCGGGCGAGAAGGTGCGGGGGATTTCATCAATCATTCTCCTTTGGCGAAACCGAATAAAACGGTATTCAAGTATCAGAAAACCTTAGTTCAGGATCGCACTAGCTGCATGATCGAAATCTCATTCTGCGAACTGTCAGGCATTTTAGAAAAGGGAATTAAAGGGATAAATAACGGCGAAATAGAGTGATCAAATAACGTCTGTTTATTAGCCAGCCAGCGGCGTTGGGTTCGTGATTAGCGAAGAAAAATCATCATAAATTGGTGAAAAATATAACAGGTAGTTAAAAACCATTAGTGCTGAGTAAATTGCCGGATGACATCAGAACGATGCCATCCGAACAGTGGCTTAACCCTGACGGTTGAAACGTTGCGTTTTAACGTCCAGCGTTAGCGTTTCTTCTGGTTGTATCGCATACAGTTTCTCACCCTGCTGGCAAATCCAGCCAATCCCCAGCTCACGGGCGATTAGGGCGCTGTGGGATACCGGACTTCCGGCGCTAAGGCAGATACCTTTTACAACCGCCGGATCCAGTTGCAGTACTGTGGAAGGATAAATGTTCTCCGCCAGTAGAATAGTTGGCGAGTTAAACTGCGGGAGTTCTTCTTTCGTTTGGGTCAGGTGGACCAGGGTGCGATGCAGAAGATCGTCCACATCAATATAGCGAGCTTGTAGATATTCATCATCCAGTTGCTGGTATTGCTGGCTAAGTTCTTTAAGAACTTGCTGCCAGGCATATTCTGCCGTGCAATGTTCGTGCTGAAGGAGTTCGCTTGCCGCCGCCAGCAGTTCCGGATCATCTAACAGTGTATGGTGACCAGAAAAGATTGCGGCAATATCGTCAAGCCCGCTGGCTTCTGCTTTCGCTGTTAACGTCATCAGATCTAATAACGTGAAGTCAATGGCCTGGCGTAATCGTTCTTGTTCCTCTTCCACGGTCAGGGTTGATTTTGCCTGTACCGTACATAAAACTGGTTGATAATAAAAGGCTTTACCCGAAACAGGCGGAACGGGACGCAGAGTAGGTGGAGCGACTTCCTCCGTTTCACCAAAGTTATCTTCAGCCAGCTGACGGAAAGCGATCAGTGCCTCTTCAGCTTCTGGCCCTTTCGCAATCAGGCGCAGCGTATCGTTATAGCGAACTTGTAGTAACGCAATCTGGTTAATACTCTCTGGTGTGACGCATTTGCCGTTTTTTTCCAGCAACATATCGGCATTAAATGTCGATAAGGTATAAACCAGCCGGGAGGCCGGACGTACATGCAGGCCGTTACGGTTTTTTATGACCACCGCCAGAGAACGGGCTTCTTCATCGTACGCAGGACATGTGTCAGAGATTTTAGTGTCGGAGGACGGTAAACCCAGTTGTTCACGTTTGGCTTCCAGCGCATGCATAGCGTCAAAGATAACTTTGTCGATATCCGCTCCCGAGGCCGCGCTGACCGTTGCTGCCAGTGTACCTTCGACCAACGGCGCAGCACACAAACGTACTTTTGCGGCGATCTTGGGAGCCAGCAATTCCAGCGCAGTTTCAGCACTCAATAATGCGCTACCCATATCCATCATGACCAGCACATGGTCGGCATCAGCAACAGATTCGATGGCCTCCATCACTTTGACGGCATCGGTACCAATAGGATTTTGTGGATCGTCAATTCCCGCGGCAATGGCGATTTTACAACTATCACTCATTAACATCTGACGGGCTAATTCACCGACACCTTCTCCCAGTCGGCTGCTATGTGAAACTATGACCAGGTTTACCATCACCAATTCCTTACTCTTTTGCGGCTAACGCCAACATTTGCATCATAAACATCACCGAGGTCGCGCCGGGATCCTGGTGACCAATACTGCGTTCACCGAGATAACTGGCGCGGCCTTTGCGGGCTTGCATCGTAATCGTACTTTGTGCAGCGGATTCGGCGATTCTACTGGCAGCTTCGAGCGCCACCGGAACAGAGAGATTTTGCTCGCTGGACTGACGTAACGATTCCACCACCGGCACCCACACATCACACATGGTTTTATCGCCAGGTTCGGCTTTCCCGCGACTGATTACGCCGTCCGCGCCATCGCGGAACATCTGATAAAGCTCTTCCAGTGTCAGGCTTTGCCGTGCCTGAGTCGCCTGTGCGGCGCGGATAAAGAAGGTACCGAACAGCGGACCACTGGCACCACCGACGCTGGAAAGCAGCGTCATACCGGTATTCTTGAGAATGAAACCGATATCTTTATCTGCGATAGCAGGGAGTTTTTCCACCACTTTGCTAAAGCCTCGGTTCATATTTAGCCCGTGGTCAGCGTCGCCAATTTCGCGATCCAGTCCGGTAAGATACTCGCTCTCGGTGCTGAAAATATCGCCACAACGAGTGAGCCAGTTAACAATTTGAGTTCTGCTCAGTGACATTGCTTTCTCCTTATTTACCCCAGTTAAGGGCCGGGGTGTGGACCGGGGCGTCCCAGAGTGCCAGCGTTTCGTCATCAACTTTCAGTAAGGTGATTGAGAAACCGGTCATATCCAGTGAGGTGCAGTACGCGCCAATTAAATTACGTTCGATAGTCAATCCCGCTTGCTGGCAACGTGTGGTCAGGCGGTTATAGACGCCGTACAGCTCAGAAAGCGGAGTTGCGCCAAGATTGTTAACCAGCGCAATCACCCGATCGCCAGACTGGAGCGGTTGTTTGGTTTGTTGTTCTTCCTGCCAACTGCCTTGTTGATAATCCCAGAAACGCAAAGTGCGATGGTATGAGCCATTTACCAGCAGGGTGTCGAACATTTCATCGACGGTTTGATCAAGGGAAGAGAAGGGGCGGCGGTCAATACCCGGCTCACCATGAATGCCGACGCCAAACTCCATCTCATTATCCGCCAGGGTAAAAGAAGGTTTGCCCGCGGCAGGAACGGTACAGGCACCGAGAGCGATACCTATTGAGTGGCCTTGATTATTCAACTTACGCCCCAGTTCCGCACAGGCGTCCAGTGAGTCGCCACGCTCCGCCGCTGCGCCTACGAGTTTTTCAATTAATACGGTGTTGGCAACGCCGCGTCGCCCGGCAGTATAAAGACTGTCTTTTACCGCAACGTCGTCATCAATGACCACAGTGGTCACTTTTACGCCGCTATCGTGCAGTAACTCGGTCGCTGTTTCAAAGTTAAGAATATCGCCGGTGTAATTTTTGATAATCATCAGTACACCTTCGCCGCCATCAATTTGCATGGCGCATTCAAAGATTTTATCGGGCGTCGGTGAGGTGAAAATTTCGCCCGGACAGGCCCCCGAAAGCATCCCCTGACCGATATAACCACAGTGCATCGGCTCGTGTCCGCTGCCGCCACCCGACAGCAGGGCGACTTTTCCTGCAACGGGGGCATCAGCTCGGGTGACATACACCGGATCCTGATGCAGTGTCAGAGATGGATGCGCTTTCGCCAGTCCTGCCAGTTGTTCGTCCAGTACGTCTTGCACATCATTGATCAATTTTTTCATTATTTTGCTCCAGCAATTACGGTAGGGCATGGATGATGTTCAACGACACGGCGACCACTGACTGCCGATGAATCCATTGTGCATCAGGCAAGGGAAAAGAAAATTAGCCCAAATTATGTTTCATAGTGAAACATATGCTTTAATGAATGTTCCATATTGAAACTTTTACGTGTATTAATACTTAAAATTGCGAGCCGGAACACCTTTTGTCATAAGGGATGCGGGATATGAGTGGCGCTTTTAACAACGATGGTCGGGGCATATCTCCCTTAATTGCAACCTCCTGGGAGCGATGCAATAAGCTGATGAAACGGGAGACATGGAACGTACCACATCAGGCCCAGGGCGTGACATTTGCTTCTATTTATCGGCGTAAGAAAGCGATGCTGACGCTCGGGCAGGCTGCGCTGGAAGATGCCTGGGAATATATGGCACCGCGAGAGTGTGCGCTGTTTATCCTCGATGAAACCGCCTGCATTCTCAGCCGTAATGGCGATCCGCAAACCTTGCAGCAGCTAAGTGCACTTGGATTCCATGACGGCACGTATTGCGCCGAGGGAATTATTGGTACTTGTGCGCTATCGTTAGCGGCTATCTCTGGTCAGGCCGTGAAAACGATGGCCGATCAACATTTCAAACAGGCACTCTGGAACTGGGCCTTTTGTGCAACGCCGTTGTTTGACAGCAAGGGCCGATTGACGGGAACAATAGCGCTTGCGTGTCCGGTTGAGCAAACTACCGCAGCTGATTTGCCGTTGACGTTGGCAATCGCCCGCGAGGTCGGAAATTTACTGCTGACGGACAGTTTGCTCGCTGAAACTAACCGTCATTTAAATCAACTTAATGCCCTGTTAGAAAGTATGGATGATGGCGTGATTAGCTGGGACGAGCAGGGTAATTTGCAATTTATTAATGCCCAGGCGGCGCGGGTCTTGCGCCTTGACGCGACGGCAAGTCAGGGACGGGCAATCACTGAACTCTTAACGTTACCCGCCGTATTGCAACAAGCAATAAAACAGGCACATCCGCTCAAACACGTAGAAGCAACCTTTGAAAGTCAGCACCAGTTTATTGATGCGGTGATAACCCTTAAACCGATAATAGAAACGCAGGGAACCAGTTTTATTTTGTTGCTCCATCCTGTGGAACAGATGCGGCAGTTGATGACCAGTCAATTAGGAAAAGTCAGCCATACCTTCGCTCATATGCCACAGGACGATCCGCAAACCCGCCGCTTGATTCATTTTGGTCGCCAGGCGGCGCGCAGTAGCTTTCCTGTCCTGCTTTGTGGAGAAGAGGGCGTGGGCAAGGCACTGCTAAGTCAGGCAATTCATAATGAAAGCGAGCGTGCTGCAGGTCCTTATATCGCCGTCAATTGTGAGTTATATGGTGATGCGGCGCTGGCGGAAGAATTTATTGGCGGCGATCGCACGGACAATGAAAATGGCCGTCTGAGTCGGCTGGAACTGGCGCACGGCGGCACGCTGTTTCTTGAAAAGATTGAATATCTGGCGGTGGAGTTACAGTCTGCTTTGCTTCAGGTTATCAAGCAGGGTGTTATCACGCGACTGGATGCGCGGCGTTTAATACCAATTGATGTCAAAGTGATTGCTACAACCACCGCGGACCTCGCAATGCTGGTGGAACAAAATCGTTTTAGTCGCCAGCTGTATTACGCGCTGCATGCATTTGAAATTACCATCCCGCCTCTGCGTATGCGGCGTGGCAGCATTCCGGCGTTGGTGAATAACAAATTACGCAGTCTTGAAAAACGCTTCTCTACGCGGCTGAAAATTGATGACGATGCCCTCGCTCGCCTGGTTTCTTGTGCATGGCCAGGAAACGATTTTGAACTTTACAGTGTCATCGAGAATCTTGCTCTGAGTAGTGATAATGGGCGCATTCGCGTCAGTGATTTGCCGGAACATCTGTTTACCGAGCAGGCGACAGATGATGTCAGCGCCACACGCCTTTCCACCAGTCTGTCATTTGCGGAAGTTGAAAAAGAGGCAATTATTAACGCAGCCCAGGTCACAGGCGGTCGCATTCAGGAAATGTCGGCTTTACTTGGAATCGGCCGCACTACGCTGTGGCGGAAAATGAAGCAACATGGCATTGATGCAGGGCAGTTTAAGCGCCGGGTATGAAAGACAGAAACGATTTCTGATACATCAGAGTGATCTATATTTCATTCCGGCGCACGCTAACATTTTTCAGCATCGTTTAAGGGCTTGTCTATCCCGCACTTAAAAGCTGAAGCGATATCCTCCGTTGACTTGCTTCTGATCAAAGAGGTTACCCTGCGTGTAATCCGCTTCGAGGTAGAATGTGTGCTGTGTGTTATACTGTGCACTGACTCCCACGCCGTTATTCCAGCCATTACCTTTGAAACTGTACTTCTCCCGGGAGTTGTTCAACAGATATTCTGTATCCCCTGAAAACTCGTGGATAGCGCCAGTCTTCACATACATATTCAGCTGGCTTTTACCTGCGGTGATGTCATATCCCAGTATCATGCTGGCACGCCCCAGCAGCGATTCGTAGTGATTCAGATGTATATTGAGACCATTACTCGCCTTCATAGCCATCTCATTCTGGTGGCTGTATGTGAGCTGGGTTTGCGGCTCTATATAGAACCCATAACCAGTAGGGGTCAGGTTGAACCTCTGCCCGGCTTCCAGGGAGATGCTCAATCCATTCGCAGTGCCGTTGGCGTTAACGCCGTTGTTCTGACTGTCCAGTACGTGAAAACTATTTTTCTGGCGCGATGCTTTTACAACGAGATCGCTGTAAAAACCGTTGTGTGCCATGTAACTGGCATACATTCCCATGTAGTCTGAACGTGCGGTACCGTCGCCTCCGCTATAGTCCGGCGATGCATGTGTTGAGCCAATATACAGACCGACATACAACGGCATTACATCAGAGAGACGTTTATCCCCACCAAACTGGATACCGCTGTAACCCATGTCAAAGCCGCTCAGTTTGCCACTGGCGAAGGAGTCCAGGCTTCCCCCATAACTGCGCAGCCAGATATTACCGTCTTTACTCTGATTTCGCAGGTCACCCATTCGTTGCATCAGCGTACGGTTTTCAACATAGTTTAATAAGTAACCGACATTGAGATAATTGCCGCCAGCATCTGCGGTCGTGGTGGGTTTAGGTGTGGGAGTGGGGTTAGGCGTAGGATCGGGGTTGACTATGGGAGGCTGAGCGGGAGCCGGTGTTGGTTCAGGATTAGGAGTCGGTTCCGGAACTGTCCCGGAAGCGTAAAGCTCCCAGTTAGTGCCATTTTTACGCACATCGTACAGATATCCCCCCAACTCAACCTGAGAAGACGCGCTGAACGAGGCCGCACCGTCAGTGGTTTTTACCACTGTCAGAACTTCATTTCCCGTAGTGGCCTCGCTGCCCTGGTTGCGGATAGCCAATACGTGATTACCAGCACTACTTCCGCTGATATTCAATAAATCCCCTTTATTATTAACGCCATTACCCTCGCCAACAACATCAGCACGCATAATAAAGGTACTGTTACCGCTCAGGTTCTCTACGTTTAATGTGGCAAATGTGCCGGCAGTTGACCCGTGGCTGGCAAAATCGACAGTTGAATGGCTCAGCGCCAGCGTGTCGAGATTAGAATTACTTGTTACGTTCCAGACGCTGTTATTCATTGCAACGTCCAGTTTCCCGCCATTGACATTATCGCTGAGGGAGGAACCTGTCCAAACCGACCCTGGGTGCATATCTAGATTGATTAGCCCACCTTTGGAAAGAACGCTACCGTTGATAAGCATACGACCCGAGGCGTTGATGCGGCTGGCGGCATAACCATCGTCATGTTGCGTTGCAATGGCCATCTGGTCGGGTGTACTCATATCAATGACCAGATCGCTCGTGAGGTCGATCTGGCTGTTGGTCATGGCATAAATTCCCCTGGCTCCTGCCGCGCCGGTGATAGCCAAACTGTCTCCGGTTATTCTACCGCCGCTGAGCGCCCACAAACCCAGCGCCAGACTGCCATTACGATCAACTGTAATATCGGTATTTTGCATGTTGACAACAGCCGTTGCCGTCTGGGCCGAGGCACCATAAGAACCGCCGGAAAAGATGCTGTTTCGTTGCGCTGCCGTGCCAGAAAAATTGATTGTCGCGTCTGAACCACTGGTGACGAGGCCACCGCCCTGCGCGGAAGAAATATGGCTATCTGCACCGATAGTGGTTGTACCACCACGAACTTCGACGCCATTGGCCGCGGCTCCAGTTACATCAACAGTGAGTGCATTCGCGCTAACCTGGCCAAAGCTCCAGAGGCCGTGTGCATTATCGCCATTGGTTTTAATGGAACTGTTTGTTCCGAGATCGACAACAGAGTTTTTCTGTACGTTTATCCCCATGGCGCTGTAGCCCTGAACATCGATTGTCAGGTCTGTAGCCGTAAAACGCGCAGCACCATTGGCGTTATTGCCGTTGAGACCACCGATATAAACACCTGTACTTCCATCGGTCGTGATTTTACTTCCGCTTCCAAGATCGACACTGGTGCCATAGTCATTGATGGTTAGGCCTATACCGTTCGAGTTTTCAATGGTGAATTGAGTGGCTGTTAGTGTTGAGCTATGCCCAATAATGATGCCGTCATCGTTACTCTTAATGGTGCTGCCTGTGCCTAAGTCAGCATGGGTATAGTCACCAATTAAGTTAATGCCGATGGCAGAGGTTTGACCAACAACATCTACTGTGAGTCGGTTAGCTGTCAGGGAGCTGTTTTTGCCCTGAATAATGATTCCTTTTGCATATCCAGAGGCGTCGTTGACATTGACGGTGACATCATTACCCAGGTTGATATTGCCAGGCGTGTTTCCTGCTGGGGTCATTACACCATAGAGGTTTCCTGATGGATCGGCGGTATCTCCTGTAATTCTGTCACCTTCATTAATAGTAATATTGGTGCCATATTGACTTCCTGTATCAGCAGCTATCAGCAGGGGGGAAAAGATAATTGCATTCAAACCAATAGCGCCAAATTTTATCAGTTGAATTGAGGGCGAACGGATTTTTAATTCAGCGAGACGATCTGCTTTGGTATTCCCATTGTGTTGTTTGATGCCCATACCACTCCTATATAGTACCCAGACTATGGGTCTATGGATTTTGTCATTTTGTTTAAATCAATGAATAATATCCTCTTATCATCATGATATTTGTATGGTGCAATCATGATGAGCTTCTCAGAGAATAATTCTCTATTACCGGGCAAAATCAGGAACACAGGAATTAATATATATTTAACATCCTCCTTACAAAGGTGAGTTTATATCGAGTTATTCCCTAAGTTGTCGTTGCTTATTCCAATTCGTTACTATAAATATGGCAAAAATATTACAACAAACAGCGGTTAAAAAATTTGGTGAAGATTTTTTGTAATAATCCTAATTAGTTATGGGAATTTCGCTTGATGTATCTGCATAACAAAAACAATATGCGCCATTTTTGCATTACTAATAAGAAAAAGCAAAAAACATCGATATTCATTTTTGGTCAATGGGTTTTCTGGCCTATCGTTGTTATTGTGCTACTGGTTATCATTTTCATCTTGCCAGGATCGCACGTAATCACGTTATTCGGGGACTTTATCTGCGGGATATTACCCTTCAGGTAAGTCCTTTTCTCGCCAGCATATTGGAGCGTGATCAATATTGATCAGCTGTGAAGGGGGTGATGTGTAGTGGACCAAAACTTACGTTATATCACTACTAATGAGATATCCGTCATCTGACACTGATGTCTTTAATTATTCTCGTGGTTCACTGTAGGCAATAAGCACAAAAGTGTAGGATGTTACAAGAATGATTAGGACTCGGTGAAATGAAAAATCCACGCAATTGCGTGGATTATATATACTTTTGCGCTCTTCATGAGATTTAGCGAAACCTCATGAGACAACAAATTAATTAGACGTTGAAAAGGAAGTTCATCACATCGCCATCTTTAACGATGTAATCTTTACCTTCTGCACGCATTTTGCCTGCTTCTTTCGCGCCTTGTTCACCTTTGTAAGTGATGAAATCTTCAAACGAGATGGTTTGTGCACGGATAAAGCCTTTTTCAAAATCAGTATGGATTTTGCCCGCTGCCTGCGGCGCGGTTGCTCCAACCGGAATGGTCCATGCACGCACTTCTTTCACCCCAGCGGTGAAGTAAGTTTGCAGGTTCAGCAGCTTATAACCGGCACGGATCACACGGTTCAGGCCCGGCTCTTCCAGCCCAAGCTCCTGCATAAACTCGTCACGTTCTTCGTCGTCCAGTTCGGCAATGTCTGCTTCAACAGCAGCACAAACCGGAACCACAACAGAACCTTCTTTCGCCGCGATTTCACGCACCTGGTCAAGATATGGGTTGTTTTCAAAACCGTCTTCGTTGACGTTGGCGATGTACATTGTTGGTTTCAGCGTCAGGAAGCTCAGGTAACGAATAGCCGCTTTCTCTTCAGCGCTTAAATCCAGCGCGCGCAGCATACCTGCATTTTCCAACTGGGGCAGGCATTTTTCCAGGACCGCCAGCTCAGCTTTCGCGTCTTTATCGCCACCTTTGGCTTTCTTCTGTACGCGATGAATCGCACGTTCGCAGGTGTCGAGGTCTGCCAGCGCCAGTTCGGTGTTGATAACTTCAATATCGTCAGCCGGGTTAACTTTGCCGGAAACGTGAATGATGTTGTCATTTTCAAAGCAGCGAACAACGTGACCGATCGCTTCGGTTTCACGGATGTTGGTCAGGAACTGGTTACCCAGACCTTCGCCTTTCGATGCGCCTTTTACCAGACCGGCGATATCGACAAATTCCATGGTCGTGGGAAGCGTACGTTGCGGTTTTACGATTTCAGCCAGTTGATCCAGGCGAGGGTCAGGCATTGGTACGACGCCTGTGTTCGGCTCAATGGTGCAGAATGGAAAGTTGGCCGCTTCAATACCGGCTTTGGTCAGCGCGTTGAACAGGGTAGATTTCCCGACGTTGGGCAAACCGACGATACCGCATTTGAATCCCATGATTTAAATCACCTTAATATCTTAATAATCAACCTGTTATTGCTAACAGATTGCAGAAATGGAAATAACTTTGCCTATTATACACGGCACTCGGCAAAAATGCCGCAGACAACGACTTATTGCGCTTTAAAGGCGTGCAATCGGTTCGTTGCTTTGGTCAAGCCATCTGTAAACCACATTTCAGTACAACGCGCCGCTTCGTCGATGGCTTCATCAATTAACTTCTGTTCACTAACAGGCGGTTTGCCTAACACAAAACCGACAACTTTATTTTTATCGCCCGGATGACCGATTCCGATGCGTAAACGGTGAAAGTTAGGGTTATTACCCAATTTACTGATGATGTCTTTCAGTCCATTGTGACCACCATGGCCACCGCCCAATTTAAATTTGGCGACGCCAGGAGGCAGATCCAGTTCGTCGTGGGCCACCAGAATTTCGTCCGGATTAATGCGGAAAAAACTGGCCATCGCCGCAACGGCTTTGCCGCTGAGATTCATAAATGTAGTCGGGACTAACAGGCGGACATCTTCGCCTCCAAGAGTGACTCGCGAAGTATAACCAAAGAATTTAGCCTCTTCGCGCAGCGGAGCGCGCAAACGCTCTGCCAGTAAGTCAACGAACCAGGCACCAGCATTATGTCGCGTTGCGGCGTATTCAGCACCGGGGTTCGCCAGGCCGACAATCAATTTAATCGTCACGTTTTTTTGTCCTGAGTGTGTACATAACTGGCGCGTAGTTTACTGGTTGCGGCCCCGCTTGACAAAAAACTGCGTATCAAATGCAGATAACGTAATAATTGCATGAGTGGACTATTAGAAAGTCAAGGTGTTCAGGCGTTTATTTGTAAAGTTTTGTTGAAATAAGGGTTGTAATTGTGATCACGCCCGCACATAACCCACAGGGTGTTGTCTATACTTTACACATAAGGAAGAGGGGTATTCCCTGTTACAACCCAGAAAGTTCCGGAGGTGACATATGAAACGCAAAAACGCTTCGTTACTCGGTAACGTGCTCATGGGGTTGGGTCTGGTGGTAATGGTGGTCGGCGTGGGGTATTCAATCCTCAACCAGTTACCACAGTTTAATATGCCCCAGTATTTCGCACATGGTGCAGTGCTAAGTATTTTCGTCGGTGCCATTCTCTGGCTGGCGGGTGCCCGTGTTGGCGGGCATGAACAGGTGTGCGACCGTTACTGGTGGGTTCGCCACTATGACAAACGTTGCCGCCGTAGCGATAATCGCCGTCATAGCTAACAAATAATGCAGTTTGCTGACCAGTCAGTTTGCGCTGACTGGTCAATCTCGTACTTATAAATCCGCCATCGCCGCGCGACGATTCGGGAAGAACGCCAGGCGTCCCGGGATCGGTTGAATGCCAGCGCGAGCCATAGTGCGCAGTGGCTGGAATTCCACGTTGCACACGCGCAGTTCACATCCCTCGGGCAGACGCTTCACAAAACGCTGGAACGCATCAAGACCACCAGCATCAAGTACCGGAACCGCATCCCACTTCAGAATCACAATCCGTTTGCCTTCAAGACGTGACTCCAGGTCCGTGAACAAGCCTTCAGCAGCAGCAAAAAACAGCGGGCCAATAACGCGCAGAACCAGGACATCGTCTGGAACATCTACGACTACCGGTGCCAGGCGAGTCATACGTGCGATACGACGCATAAACAGCAGCGATGCCAGCACGATCCCCACGCTGATGGCAATAACCATATCAAACAGCACGGTCAGCGACATGCACAGCAGCATGACAATGATGTCATCTTTCGGCGCATGACGCAGCAAGTCGACCACTTTGTGCGCTTCACTCATGTTCCACGCCACCATCAACAGCAGGGCAGCCATGGCGGAAAGCGGCAGCCAGGAGAGCAGCGGTGCCAGTACCAGCAGGGCAAGAATAACCAGAATAGAGTGGATCACCGCCGAGATAGGGGAAGTTGCCCCGGCACGGACGTTAGCGGCAGAACGCGCGATGGCAGCTGTAGCGGTAATGCCACCAAAGAACGGAGCGATGATATTCCCCAGTCCCTGTCCAACCAGTTCGCTATTCGCCTTGTGTTTCGTCCCGGTCATACCATCCAGCACCACGGCGCAGAGCAGAGATTCGATTGCGCCGAGCATTGCCATTGAGAATGCCGCAGGCAGCAGTGTGCGAATAGAATCCCAGGTTAGCGTGAATTCTGAATTAGGCAGATCCCACGGCAGCACCAGTTGCGGCAGCAGTTGCGGAATACCGTTACCCTGAGAACCATCGGCCAGGACGTAGTGGAATTGCGAACCGATGGTAGCAACATGTCCGCCGAGCAGGTTAACAATCCCCATCACCGCGCAACCAGCCAGCAAGGCCGGAAGGTGACCGGGTAAACGAATGCCCAGACGCGGCCAGAAAACAAGAATACCTAGCGTCACAATGCCAATGGCAGCATCACCCACATTAATGGTCGGCAGCGCCATAAATAATGCGCCGACTTTTTGTAGATAATGTTCCGGGACATGGGCCATTTGCAGACCGAGAAAATCTTTAATCTGCATGGTACCGATGGTGATCCCGATACCCGAGGTGAAACCTAAGGTGACGGAAACCGGAATATACTCAATCAGGCGACCAAAGCGTGCCAGACCCATCAGAATCAAAAAAATCCCCGACAGCAAGGTCGCAACCAGCAGTCCTGCCAGTCCAAACTGTTGCGACACGGGATAGAGAATTACCACAAATGCCGCAGTCGGACCGGAAACGCTAAAGCGTGACCCACCCGTCAGAGCAATGACAATCCCCGCAACAGCTGCGGTATATAAACCGTACTGGGGTGCCACACCACTACCAATAGCCAACGCCATCGCCAGCGGGATAGCAATAATCCCGACGGTTATCCCGGCAATCAGGTCACGGGTAAACCGTGCGGCAGTATATTTTTCTTTCCAGCAAGCGTCGATCAGAGCGCGGAAAGGCATCACATGTGAGGAAAATATTTTGTTCACAATAATGTTTCATCCGTGAGCGCATCATCTGTCAACTAAATGGCAGGTGAAGGAGGCATAGGTCATACAAATGGATATTACAGACAAAAAAACCCGCCGCAGCGGGTCTTTGAGCCGGGTTCGATTAGTGTTCGAACATGGCAGAGATCGATTCTTCGTTGCTGATACGACGAATCGCTTCGGCCAGCATACCTGACAGGGTCAGAGTACGCACGTTCGGCAGTGATTTGATTTCATCGCTCAGCGGAATGGTATCGCAGACAACGACTTCATCAATTACAGAGTTACGCAGGTTATTCGCCGCGTTGCCAGAGAAGATCGGGTGAGTCGCGTACGCAAATACACGTTTAGCACCACGTTCTTTCAGAGCTTCAGCAGCTTTACACAGCGTACCGCCAGTGTCGATCATATCATCGACCAGTACGCAGTCACGACCTGCAACGTCACCGATGATATGCATCACCTGGGAAACGTTCGCACGCGGACGACGTTTGTCGATGATTGCCATATCGGTATCGTTCAGCAGCTTAGCGATAGCGCGGGCACGCACAACGCCGCCGATGTCCGGAGAAACCACAATTGGGTTATCCAGATTCAGCTGCAGCATGTCTTCCAGCAGGATCGGGCTACCAAATACGTTATCAACCGGAACGTCGAAGAAACCCTGAATCTGTTCAGCGTGCAGATCCACTGTCAGCACACGGTCAACACCGACGCTGGAGAGGAAGTCTGCAACCACTTTCGCAGTGATTGGTACACGAGCGGAACGGACGCGACGGTCCTGGCGCGCATAGCCAAAGTAGGGGATAACAGCGGTGATACGACCTGCGGAAGCACGACGCAGGGCATCAACCATAACGACTAATTCCATCAGGTTGTCGTTAGTAGGGGCACAAGTGGACTGGATGATGAAAATATCACCACCGCGTACATTTTCGTTGATTTGTACACTGACTTCGCCGTCGCTAAAGCGACCTACAGCGGCGTCGCCGAGTGAAGTGTACAGGCGGTTGGCAATACGTTGTGCTAGTTCCGGGGTGGCGTTACCAGCAAAAAGCTTCATATCAGGCACGAGAAGAACCTCAGGCATGCGTCCATTGGTGGAAAGAATCTGCCGAAAACTGTGCGGGCCAGGCATGATCCTTTCCAGGCGGTGTATTAAAGAGCGCGATGCAACGTCTGGAACAAGGTGACGTTGTCACCGAAACTCAGCTTGCCCGGCTTAAAGCATGGCTCTGTGCAATGGGGAAAGATTAACGCCTTTCGCCACAAAGCCATTGAGCCATTCCGGGGCTTGCTCTAGCACCTGGCGGGCTTCAGACTCTGTATCAAATTCAGCAAAGACACAGGCCCCTGTCCCAGTCAGGCGCGACGGGGCGTATTCTAACAGCCAGGAAAGCACCGCATCAACCTCGCGAAAACGTTTTCTTGCGATAACCTCGCAATCATTGCTGAATTCACATTTTAGCAACGTTTCTATTGACCTTTTTGGCGTATTGCGCGGGAGTTCAGGATCTTTAAAAATCACCGGAGTCGGAATACTTACACCAGGGTGCGCCACCAGATACCACTTCTCTGGCGGATCCACCGGCGTTAGTATTTCACCAACGCCTTCGGCAAACGCGGCATGCCCCCGAACAAAGACAGGAACATCTGCGCCCAGCGTCAGCCCCATTTCCGCCAGCTCATCCATGCTTAGCCCGCATTGCCAGAGATGATTTAATGCCACCAGGACCGTCGCGGCATTGGATGAACCACCGCCGAGACCGCCGCCCATCGGCAAACGCTTGTCAATGCTGATATTCGCACCGCTTCCCGTCGGAAGACGCCCGCTGTCTGCCGCAGTTTTCATCAACAACCGCGCTGCGCGAACGATCAGGTTATCTTCATGTTCCACGCCTTCAACGGGCGTTAACAGACGAATATCCCCATCGTCACGAAGCTCAATGCTGATGGTGTCGCCGTAATCAAGAAACTGAAACAGCGTTTGCAGCGTGTGGTAACCATCCGCACGCTGACCGGTAATGTATAAAAACAGATTAAGTTTTGCCGGAGAGGGCCACTGTGTCCGCATTATTTCACTATCCAGTTATCCATTTTTAACTTGATGCGTTGACCACCGTCGGTGAGTTCCATATTGGCTGGCATCGCAGGTTGCGTTTTGGTGTCATAACCACCATAAACAACCTTCCAGTTTTTGCCATTCTGGCTGTAGGTAATTTCGCTCAGGCGGTACTGGTCGTCCAGTTTGTAGTCGGTTGCATCACCCGGTAAACCTAAAATCCACTGGCGCAAGCTGTTGAGCGGAATTGGCATTCCGGTCAATTTGCCAATCATCTCTTCGGCGTCATCGGCGGTATAACGCTGACCTTTATTGTCGACTAACTGCACGTTACCCGGTTGAGCATTCAGCTCCAGTTCCGTGCTGCCCAATGGGTTAGTGAGCAGCAGACGGTAGCGATCCTGGCCGGTTTGCTGCCAGAAAAAGCGGGCGTACACTTTTTGTTGGTCAGAAATATAAGCGAACGCGCCGCGAGTCTGATACTGATTAAGATTGCGCACGTCTTGCTGATGCTGACGCCATTGTGGCGAATCCGGGCTTTTGCCAGGACCTTTGGGCGTGGTAACGGAACAGGCAGTGAGCACAAGAGCAGCCAGCGGTAGCAGGCGGATAAGACGAAAATCGGGCAGGGGCATAGTGATGACAAGTCCTTGAGATACGTTGCAGTTATAACCCTTAATGCTAGCGTTACCGTCCGCTATCGTCTATGTTCAAGTTGTCTTAATTGCCAGAATCTAACGGCTTTCGGCAATTACTCCAAAAGGGGGCGCTCTCTTTTATTGATCTTACGCATCCTGTATGATGCAAGCAGACTAACCCTATCAACGTTGGTATTATTTCCCGCAGACATGACCCTTTTAGCACTCGGTATCAACCATAAAACGGCACCTGTATCGCTGCGAGAACGTGTATCGTTTTCGCCGGATAAGCTCGATCAGGCGCTTGACAGCCTGCTTGCGCAGCCGATGGTGCAGGGCGGCGTGGTGCTGTCGACGTGCAACCGCACGGAACTTTATCTTAGCGTTGAAGAGCAGGATAACCTGCAAGAGGCGTTAATCCGCTGGCTTTGCGATTATCACAATCTTAATGAAGAAGATCTGCGTAAAAGCCTCTACTGGCATCAGGATAACGACGCGGTTAGCCATTTAATGCGTGTTGCCAGCGGCCTGGATTCACTGGTTCTTGGGGAGCCGCAGATCCTCGGTCAGGTTAAAAAAGCGTTTGCCGATTCGCAAAAAGGTCATATGAAGGCCAGCGAACTGGAACGCATGTTCCAGAAATCTTTCTCTGTAGCGAAACGCGTTCGCACTGAAACAGATATCGGTGCCAGTGCTGTGTCTGTCGCTTTTGCGGCTTGTACGCTGGCGCGGCAGATCTTTGAATCGCTCTCTACGGTCACAGTGTTGCTGGTAGGCGCGGGCGAAACCATCGAGCTGGTAGCGCGTCATCTGCGCGAACATAAAGTACAGAAGATGATTATCGCCAACCGCACTCGCGAACGTGCCCAAATTCTGGCAGATGAAGTTGGCGCGGAAGTGATTGCCCTGAGTGAGATCGACGAACGTCTGCGCGAAGCCGATATCATCATCAGTTCCACCGCCAGCCCGTTACCGATTATCGGGAAAGGCATGGTGGAGCGCGCATTAAAAAGCCGTCGCAACCAACCAATGCTGTTGGTGGATATTGCCGTTCCGCGCGATGTTGAGCCGGAAGTTGGCAAACTGGCGAATGCTTATCTTTATAGTGTGGACGATCTGCAAAGCATCATTTCGCACAACCTGGCGCAGCGTAAAGCCGCAGCGGTTGAGGCGGAAACTATTGTCGCTCAGGAAACCAGCGAATTTATGGCGTGGCTGCGAGCACAAAGCGCCAGCGAAACCATTCGCGAGTATCGCAGCCAGGCAGAGCACGTTCGCGATGAGTTAACCGCCAAAGCGTTAGCGGCCCTTGAGCAGGGCGGCGACGCGCAAGCCATTATGCAGGATCTGGCATGGAAACTGACTAACCGCTTGATCCATGCGCCAACGAAATCACTTCAACAGGCCGCCCGTGACGGGGATAACGAACGCCTGAATATTCTGCGCGACAGCCTCGGGCTGGAGTAGCAGTACATCATTTTCTTTTTTTACAGGGTGCATTTACGCCTATGAAGCCTTCTATCGTTGCCAAACTGGAAGCCCTGCATGAACGCCATGAAGAAGTTCAGGCGTTGCTGGGTGACGCGCAAACTATCGCCGACCAGGAACGTTTTCGCGCATTATCACGCGAATATGCGCAGTTAAGTGATGTTTCGCGCTGTTTTACCGACTGGCAACAGGTTCAGGAAGATATCGAAACCGCACAGATGATGCTCGATGATCCTGAAATGCGTGAGATGGCGCAGGATGAACTGCGCGAAGCTAAAGAAAAAAGCGAGCAACTGGAACAGCAATTACAGGTTCTGTTACTGCCAAAAGATCCTGATGACGAACGTAACGCCTTCCTCGAAGTCCGAGCCGGAACCGGCGGCGACGAAGCGGCGCTGTTCGCAGGCGATCTGTTCCGTATGTACAGCCGTTACGCCGAAGCCCGCCGCTGGCGGGGAGGAATCATGAGCGCCAGCGAGGGTGAACATGGTGGTTATAAAGAGATCATCGCCAAAATTAGCGGTGATGGTGTGTATGGTCGTCTGAAATTTGAATCTGGCGGTCATCGCGTGCAGCGTGTTCCTGCTACGGAATCGCAGGGTCGTATTCATACTTCTGCTTGTACCGTTGCGGTAATGCCAGAACTGCCTGACGCAGAACTGCCGGACATCAACCCAGCAGATTTACGCATTGATACTTTCCGCTCGTCAGGGGCGGGTGGTCAGCACGTTAACACCACCGATTCGGCAATTCGTATTACTCACTTGCCGACCGGGATTGTTGTTGAATGTCAGGATGAACGTTCACAACATAAAAACAAAGCGAAGGCGCTTTCAGTGCTCGGTGCTCGCATCCACGCTGCTGAAATGGCAAAACGCCAACAGGCCGAAGCGTCTACCCGTCGTAACCTGCTGGGGAGTGGCGATCGTAGCGACCGTAACCGTACTTACAATTTCCCGCAGGGGCGCGTTACCGATCACCGCATCAACCTGACGCTCTACCGCCTGGATGAAGTGATGGAAGGTAAGCTGGATATGCTGATTGAACCGATTATCCAGGAACATCAGGCCGACCAACTGGCGGCGTTGTCCGAGCAGGAATAATGGAATATCAACACTGGTTACGTGAAGCAATAAGCCAACTTCAGGCGAGCGAAAGCCCGCGGCGTGATGCTGAAATCCTGCTGGAGCATGTTACCGGCAGAGGGCGTACTTTTATTCTCGCCTTTGGTGAAACGCAGCTGACTGACGAACAATGTCAGCAACTTGATGCGCTACTGACACGTCGTCGCGATGGTGAACCCATTGCTCATTTAACCGGGGTGCGAGAATTCTGGTCGTTGCCGTTATTTGTTTCGCCAGCGACCTTAATTCCGCGCCCGGATACGGAGTGTCTGGTGGAGCAGGCACTGGCGCGGTTGCCTGAACAACCTTGCCGTATTCTTGATCTCGGGACGGGTACCGGGGCGATTGCGCTTGCGCTGGCTAGCGAGCGCCCGGACTGCGAAATTATCGCTGTAGATCGTATGCCTGATGCTGTCTCCCTGGCACAACGTAATGCCCAGCATCTGGCGATCAAAAATATCCACATTCTGCAAAGCGACTGGTTTAGCGCGCTAGCCGGGCAGCAGTTTGCGATGATTGTCAGCAATCCGCCGTATATTGACGAGCAGGACCCTCATCTTCAACAAGGCGATGTCCGCTTTGAGCCGCTCACTGCGCTGGTTGCGGCAGACAGTGGAATGGCAGACATCGTGCATATCATCGAACAGTCGCGTAACGCGCTGGTATCCGGCGGCTTTCTGCTTCTGGAACATGGCTGGCAGCAGGGCGAAGCGGTGCGACAAGCATTTATCCTCGCGGGGTATCATGACGTCGAAACCTGCCGTGACTATGGTGATAACGAGCGCGTAACGCTCGGCCGCTATTATCAATGACAAGTTTTTCTACACTGCTTAGTGTTCATCTTATTAGTATCGCGCTTTCTGTTGGGCTATTAACCTTACGTTTCTGGCTACGTTATCAGAAGCATCCACAGGCATTTGCTCGCTGGACGCGCATTGTGCCGCCGGTTGTCGATACGCTGTTACTGTTAAGCGGTATTGCGTTGATGGCTAAAGCGCACATCCTGCCATTTTCCGGGCAGGCACAGTGGCTGACTGAAAAGCTGTTTGGAGTTATCATTTATATCGTTTTGGGTTTTATTGCACTCGATTATCGTCGTATGCACAGTCAGCAGGCGCGCATTATTGCCTTCCCGCTGGCGTTGGTGGTGCTGTACATCATCATTAAACTCGCCACCACAAAAGTACCGTTACTGGGGTAAGTCATGAGATCGTTAGCTGATTTCGAATTTAATAAAGCGCCATTGTGCGAAGGCATGATCCTGGCTTGCGAAGCAATCCGCCGCGATTTTCCCTCGCAAGATGTTTACGACGAACTGGAGCGTCTCGTTAGTCTGGCGAAGGAAGAAATCAGCCAGCTTCTGCCTTTAGAAGAGCAGTTGGAAAAACTGATCGCGCTGTTTTACGGCGACTGGGGATTTAAAGCCTCACGCGGCGTTTATCGTCTTTCCGATGCGTTATGGCTGGACCAGGTGTTAAAGAATCGACAGGGCAGTGCGGTATCATTAGGTGCGGTTTTATTATGGGTCGCGAATCGTCTCGATTTGCCGCTGCTGCCGGTGATTTTCCCTACGCAGCTGATATTGCGCATTGAATGTCCGGATGGCGAAATTTGGCTGATTAATCCTTTTAACGGTGAATCGTTAAGCGAACATATGCTGGACGTATGGTTAAAGGGAAATATCAGCCCGTCGGCGGAACTGTTTTATGAAGACCTTGATGAAGCTGATAACATTGAGGTAATCCGCAAATTGCTGGATACACTCAAAGCCTCGTTGATGGAAGAAAATCAGATGGAGCTGGCGTTACGCACCAGCGAAGCTTTATTACAATTCAACCCTGAAGATCCCTATGAAATTCGCGATCGCGGGTTGATTTATGCGCAACTGGATTGCGAACACGTTGCGTTGAACGATTTAAGTTATTTCGTTGAACAGTGTCCGGAAGACCCGATCAGCGAAATGATCCGTGCGCAAATAAATAACATCGCGCATAAACATATTGTGCTGCATTAATTAATCGACATTTTACTCAAGATTAAGGCGATCCTATGAAACAAAAAGTGGTTAGCATTGGCGACATCAACGTAGCAAATGACCTGCCGTTCGTACTGTTTGGCGGTATGAACGTGCTGGAATCTCGCGATCTGGCGATGCGCATTTGCGAGCACTACGTAACTGTGACCCAGAAACTGGGTATCCCTTACGTGTTCAAAGCCTCTTTTGACAAAGCCAACCGCTCCTCCATCCACTCTTATCGTGGACCGGGCCTGGAAGAAGGGATGAAAATCTTCCAGGAGTTGAAGCAGACTTTTGGCGTGAAAATTATCACCGACGTTCACGAACCAAGTCAGGCACAGCCCGTTGCTGATGTCGTGGATGTGATTCAGTTGCCGGCGTTTCTTGCTCGCCAGACTGACCTGGTTGAAGCCATGGCGAAAACCGGTGCGGTAATTAACGTCAAGAAACCACAGTTTGTCAGCCCGGGACAGATGGGTAATATCGTTGATAAATTCAAAGAAGGCGGCAACGAAAAAGTGATTCTTTGCGATCGTGGTGCTAACTTCGGCTATGACAACCTGGTTGTCGATATGCTGGGCTTCAGCATTATGAAGAAAGTGTCTGGTAACTCGCCGGTGATTTTCGACGTGACCCACGCACTGCAATGCCGCGATCCGTTTGGCGCAGCTTCCGGTGGTCGTCGTGCTCAGGTGGCTGAGCTGGCACGAGCCGGTATGGCGGTAGGTCTGGCGGGGCTGTTTATTGAAGCGCATCCGGATCCGGAACATGCGAAATGTGATGGTCCATCCGCGCTGCCGCTGGCTAAACTGGAACCGTTCCTCAAGCAGATGAAAGCGATTGATGATCTGGTGAAAGGTTTCGAAGAACTGGATACCAGCAAGTAATCTTTTTTGCTTGAAAAATAAAGTCTTAGCGTTCTGCGTTAAGACTTTTTTCATGGGTGCCAGATACAAAAAAGGCCGCAGGCTGTTACCCCTGCGGCCGGTTTCGGGCGCATATTGCCATCACGGCAGCCTGACGCCCGTTTTCACCTTACTTCCGGTTACGCCACCAGCCGACAATCGCTGCGGTAATAATCCCCGCCAGGATCGGTGCTGCCAGGTCGTGCCAGAAAATCATGGCAAACTGCGCGAGCGTCATATAGCCGCCTTGTTGTAATGACAACATTTTGCGGCTATTCTTGAATTGTTGATGGTTCAAGATTAGCCCCCGTTCTGTTGTCAGGTTTTACCTCTCAACGTGCGGGGGTTTTCTCTTTCCAGCAACCAATGCCACCAGGGATAAAGCCCCCGCAACATTGCGCCTCACCGGATAATTCCGGCTTGGTGTGGATACTACGTCTCAATTCATCTTCACTTCATCCCTGAAATGTTTGCAATAAAGAGTACATTCCGGCTTTTCAACAGCTGTTGCAGTGGTTTCGTGCAGGTTGTGGTACAGGCTCGCAATTCTGATTAACGAGCTGTCCAGGTAGTATGAAGAAATACAATAAGCAGGAATTTATCTTATCTCCCCCGATTTCCGTCATCGGAGGAGATATAACTGTCAGGCAAATATCGTCATCAAATAGGCGGCAAACAGTGCCAGATGCGCTGCGCCATTGAGCACGTTAGTACGTCCGGTGGAGAAGGAGATATGGCACAGCACTAAAGAGGCCACCATCACCACCATTTCTGGCGCACCAAGTGCAAACTGTAATTCGTTACCCGTCATAAAGGCAATTAGCGTGACGACAGGTACGGTAAGCGAAATGGTTGCTAACACTGAACCAAAGAACAGATTCATCGCGCGCTGGACCTGGTTGTTCAACACTGCTTTTAACGCACCTAAACCTTCCGGCGACAGAATCAACAGAGCCACCAGGAAGCCAGTAAAGGCGACAGGGGCATTCATGCTGTCGAGCAATGTCTCCAGCGGGCTGGCATTCATTTTGGTGACTGCAATAACGGCAATCAGATGGATAATCAACCAGATAGCATGCCACACGCTGCTATGGGCAGACGGTTTACCGTGATGCGGGTCGTCGTCATCACTGTCATCTTCGTGCTCGTAGACAAACAAACTTTGATGCGTTTTGGTCTGGATCAGCAAAAATACGCCATACATTGCCGCAGAAATTAATGCTACCAGTAACGCCTGACCGGTTGAAAAATTCGCCGCAGGCAGAGCCATTGGAAATACCAGTACGATTATCGCCAGGGGGAACAGCGCAATTAAATACTGCTTGATACCAAACAGATTCATATATTGGGTGGCAAACTTACGACCGCCCAACAATAATGAAAAGCCAACCAGCCCACCGGTAACAATCATAATGATTGAATAGAGCGTATCACGCATTAGCGTTGGCGCGGCGTCGCCGGTTGCCATTAAAGCTGAAATCAAACTGACTTCAAGAATAACCACTGAAAGGCTAAGAATAAGCGAACCGTAAGGTTCTCCCAGGCGATGGGCTAATACGTCCGCATGACGGACAACACTAAAGGCGCTACTTAAAATACCAATAAGCGCAAGAAGATTGATGGCAATGACCACTGGTAGTGTCTGGCTGCTTCCCCACAGGAACAGCACTACCAGCGCCAGAACCGGGAAAATAAGCGAAGTCTCCTTGTGGCGGGTTTTTACCGCCTCTTGAGCATTTGACATTATGGTTATCCCTTTGCAGATGAATTTATCGAAAATGTAAAAAATAGGTAGGAAAAATAACAGAAAGTGTCTGGATATCGGTAACATTTTACGAATTTTTACCCCACTGTCGATTTTTTACTCATTGGGACATAAAAATAAGTATTACGTTTAGACAATGTTTGTTTTAGCGTTTCTTAAGAACAGTCTGACATGAAAATTCTTATGTTTTGGCAAGAGTAGATATTGTTGACCACACTTAATGTTCAACTTTGTAAAAGGAGTCAACGATGCCGTATAAAACGAAAAGCGATCTGCCGGAAAGCGTAAAGCACGTTCTACCGTCTCATGCCCAGGATATCTATAAAGAAGCGTTCAACAGCGCATGGGATCAATATAAAGATAAAGACGATCGGCGTGATGACGCCAGTCGCGAAGAAACCGCGCATAAAGTGGCCTGGGCTGCTGTGAAGCATGAATATGCCAAAGGGGATGATGATAAATGGCATAAAAAATCGTAAAACCGGTAGCTTAGTTAAAGCTATTCGTGCGGTGTTGCCTTGCAAGTGGTCCGTGGATTACATATTGTCCCGTTAGTGGTTTCAAAATGAGCAGTAAAAATGTCCGGAAGACACCAAAAAGTTGTCGCAGGGAAGTATGCAGTGGCGGAGGTGTAAGGTGATAACGCGTGATTTCTTGATGAATGCCGATTGTAAAACGGCATTTGGTGCCATTGAAGAATCACTCTTATGGTCAGCAGAACAACGGGCGGCTTCGCTGGCGGCGACGCTGGCTTGTCGACCTGATGAGGGACCGGTGTGGATCTTCGGTTATGGATCGTTGATGTGGAATCCGGCACTGGAGTTTACCGAGTCGTGCACCGGTACACTGGTTGGATGGCATCGCGCATTTTGCCTGCGCCTGACCGCCGGGCGCGGGACTGCGCACCAGCCGGGACGGATGCTTGCACTGAAAGAGGGCGGACGCACCACAGGCGTCGCCTATCGACTGCCAGAAGAGACGCTGGAGCAGGAACTAACCCTATTGTGGAAGCGCGAGATGATTACCGGCTGTTATCTGCCAACCTGGTGTCAGCTTGATCTTGATGATGGACGCACAGTAAACGCCATTGTGTTTATTATGGACCCGCGACATCCAGAATATGAATCTGACACTCGCGCTCAGGTCATCGCGCCGTTGATTGCGGCGGCGAGCGGTCCGCTGGGAACCAACGCACAATACCTGTTTTCACTGGAACAGGAGCTTATCAAACTGGGAATGCAGGACGATGGGCTGAATGATTTGCTGGTATCGGTAAAAAAACTGCTGGCGGAGAATTATCCGGATGGTGTGTTACGGCCGGGATTCGCCTGAGTAAACTTCCCTCATAGTGGGGCGTCAGACGCCCCCTCAAACATTAAAATGTGAGCACTTTATCGGCTGACAGCGTCCATTGCGCCAGTTCCACAAGAGTACCGATTTCCACCCCATCAATAAGAGGAAGTGTGCTAATCCCGCGCCCGTCGGTACAGGTTTTGCACAATTTCACCGGTACATTCTGAGCGGTAAGGATCTCCAGCATTTGCTGAATGTTGTAGCCTTCCACTGGTTTTTGCCCGCGCAACCCGGCTGTGACCGCATCAGACATCAGGAACAGACGCAGATCCAGATTGCTCTCCTGCTCTCGTAACGCAATGGCCAGCCGCAAGCTGTTAAACAAGGATTCGCTCCCGTAAGGTGCGCCATTGGCAACGATCACGATTTTTTGCATTATTTACTCCTGTATTCAGGGAATTAGACACTCATCTTCTATCTTACTGCTTCTGCAGCGTCTGACCAATCGGTCACATTTTTAAGGATTTTCCTGAAAGCGCGAGAAAATACGACAAAAGTTGCCAGTAATCGTTATTCTTTAAGGCTATGGTTTTTCATTATTACCGGAAGTTACCGACGTTTTGAGCCGTTTCGTTCCTCGCATTATCCCGTTTTATTTACTCTTGCTTGTAGCAGGCGGTACAGCTAACGCACAATCTACCTTCGAGCAAAAAGCGGCAAATCCCTTTGATAATAACAATGATGGTCTGCCGGATTTAGGCATGGCTCCCGAAAATCATGATGGGGAAAAACACTTTGCTGAAATTGTGAAAGATTTCGGCGAAACCAGTATGAATGATAACGGGCTGGATACTGGCGAGCAGGCAAAAGCTTTCGCATTGGGAAAAGTCCGCGACGCGCTTAGTCAACAGGTTAATCAGCACGTAGAGTCCTGGCTATCACCGTGGGGAAATGCCAGTGTTGACGTCAAAGTGGATAACGAAGGACATTTCACCGGCAGTCGTGGAAGCTGGTTTGTGCCGTTACAAGATAATGATCGTTATCTCACCTGGAGCCAGCTTGGTCTTACTCAGCAGGATGATGGGTTGGTGAGCAATGTGGGCGTTGGGCAACGCTGGGCGCGCGGCAACTGGCTGGTGGGTTATAACACTTTTTATGACAACTTGCTGGACGAAAATCTTCAGCGAGCGGGCTTTGGTGCCGAAGCGTGGGGCGAATATTTGCGACTATCGGCAAACTTTTATCAGCCGTTTGCTGCATGGCATGAACAGACAGCCACGCAGGAACAACGGATGGCGCGCGGGTATGACCTGACAGCCCGGATGCGCATGCCGTTCTATCAACACCTCAATACCAGTGTCAGCGTAGAACAGTATTTTGGTGATCGTGTTGATTTGTTTAACTCTGGTACGGGTTATCACAATCCCGTCGCGTTGAGTCTGGGATTAAATTACACCCCTGTGCCATTAGTCACTGTGACGGCCCAGCATAAACAGGGTGAAAGTGGCGAGAATCAAAATAACCTCGGGCTGAATCTTAATTACCGCTTTGGTGTACCGCTCAAAAAACAACTTTCTGCGGGTGAGGTTGCCGAAAGTCAGTCGTTACGTGGTAGTCGCTATGACAATCCGCAGCGAAATAATCTACCGACTCTTGAGTACCGACAGCGAAAAACGTTAACGGTGTTTCTGGCGACACCGCCGTGGGATCTAAAACCTGGCGAAACAGTGCCGCTGAAATTACAAATCCGCAGTCGTTACGGTATTCGGCAACTGATTTGGCAGGGCGATACGCAGATATTAAGTTTGACGCCGGGCGCACAAGCCAACAGCGCGGAGGGCTGGACGCTGATCATGCCTGACTGGCAGAACGGGGAAAGGGCGAGCAATCACTGGCGATTGTCTGTGGTGGTGGAAGATAACCAGGGGCAGCGTGTCTCCTCCAATGAGATCACGCTAACGCTTGTCGAACCGTTCGATGCATTGTCAAACGACGAACTGCGCTGGGAACCGTAATCAGAAAATGCGCTCCTGATGCACCCATACCGCTGCTTCCACGCGAGACTTGAGCTTCATTTTCTTCAGCATGTGCTTGACGTGCACTTTTACTGTGCTTTCGGTGATGTCCAGGCGGCGGGCAATCATCTTGTTCGGCAAACCCTGGGCAATCAGCTTGAGAATATCGCGCTCGCGTGGGGTTAACTGGTTAACATCGCGCTCAGTAGTGGCACGGTTAGCACGCAAGCTGGCGGCCAGAACAGGCGTTAATGCTTCGCTTAATACCATTTCGCCAGCAGCTGCCTGATGCAATGCTTTCAGCAGATCTTCCGGTTCCATATCTTTTAACAGATAGCCATCCGCGCCGCGTTTCAGTGCGGTGACCACATCTTCTTCATGGTTAGAGACGCTGAATACCACAATGCGCCCTGAGAGGGACTTTTCGCGCAGTTTATCCAGCGTTTCCAGACCGTTCATGCCGGGCATATTGAGATCTAACAGGATCAGATCGGGATCAAGAGACTCCGCCAGTTCAATACCCTGTTCGCCATTACTCGCTTCGCCAACCACGGTGATATCTGGTGCCATACTGATAAGCTGTTTTACGCCAGTTCGCAGCATCGGGTGATCGTCAATCAGCAGGATAGTAGCCGGTTCCTGATTACTCATGGGTATCTCCTTGGACGTCTGTGAAAGTTTTTTCGGGAATAAAGGTGACCACCACTTCGGTGCCACCTGATTCACGACGGCGGACGCGGCAATCGCCTCGTAAACTTTGCGCACGGTCGCGCATTATTATCATGCCGTAGTGATTGCTGCGGATGGCATTTTCAGGCACGCCGCAGCCGTTATCCTGTACGGTCAGTTTGACCTGATTATCGTTTTGCGCCACCGTCACCACGACCTCACTCGCTTGCGAATGTTTGAGGGCGTTACTTAATGCCTCACGGGCAATTTGCAACAAGTGGATTGCCTGATGCGAAGGCACCAGACGAGGCGGCAATTGATAATCCAGCTTCACCGGGAAGCCAAATTTGGCGCTGTACTCTTCGCAACTCGCCTCCAGCGCCGGACGTAATCCAGGCTCGGTGAGCTGCAAGCGGAATGTGGTGAGCAATTCACGCAACTGCGCCCAGGATGCATTCAGTTCGTTACGGATCTGACTTAACAGTTCGCGGCTGCTTTCTGGCAGCGCATCGCCCTGCATCTGTAAACAACTCACCTGCATCTTCATACAAGAGAGAGATTGGGCAATAGAATCATGCAGTTCGCGCGCAATGGTGGCACGCTCTTCCATCACGATCAACTGTTGCTGACGTTCCTGATGGCGATCCAACGCCAGCGTGGCGGTGAGTTGTTCAACCAGGGTATCCACCAGTTGTTGTTGATCATGGCTAAGATGACGCCCCTGCGGCAGGGTCGCCAGCAAAATACCGTACTGCGTATGAGAGTCAGCCAGCCGCCACTTCAGGGTTGTGCCGCGATCGCCAACGGGTAATACGCCGCGCGGGCAGAGCTGGCAGCCTTTATCATCACAAGTCATATCTGGCTGGCAGGTAAACTCCTGATGATTCTCTTCATCATCAGTATCATAAACCCGCAGTTCGATATCACGTAGCAGGGTTAAATTCTGTAAGCCGTTGAGTACCGGTGACAGGCGTTCACACAGCGGGGCGCGGGAATGCAAACGGCGGTTAGCCTGCCATAAAAAAGAGAGGATCTGATTTTTATGCTCCAGCCCGGCGGTTTTCTCCTGAACCCGCTGCTCAAGTACGGCATAACTTTCGGCCAGTTCTGCAGACATATTGTTCAACGCAGTTCCAAGCATCGCCATTTCGTTGCGCCCGCTGATGTTTGCGCGTTGGGTAAAATCGCGATGGCTGACGGCACTCGCCATTGCCAGCAGTTGCCGCCACGGTTGTAGCAGTCGCGCCCGCAACCAGATAATAGTGAACACCAGTAAAAGTGCCATAAATACCGCCATTACCCGATGGACCAGTACCACTGTCTCGATGCGCATTTCCGTGGTGCGGTCAAAACCAGATACCAGCTGATCAAGCCCGGCAACAAACTGGCTGACATCCGCTGACACCGTTTCTCGGTTTTGTGCACGCATCAGCGCAGGGATCAGTTCATTACGCCAGTAATCTTGTAAACCCTGTAATTGCGCCAGTTGTCCGTCTCGTTCTGCTGCTCGAGTCAACTCGGCGCTAAATGCCGTTTGTTCCATCTCTTTAATTAAGGGCTTGTCTTTCTCGCTTAATGGCACTGCCGCCAACAGACGGTAACTTTGCATGCGCAGCGATCCCGCTTTGTTGATCGCATGGGCGCTGCCCTGAACGCCTTGCACCAGCCAGCCAGAAACCGCCATCCCTGCCAGTCCAATAGCAGTAGAAAGCAACACAATAAGCGCAACCTGATTAACCAGGGTGAGCGGAGAGAGACAACGTTTAAGCATGTAAACCTCTTCCTTCAGGCTTTAAATGAGCAATAACCTTAATGAATGTGACGATGCATTCTGGAATGGCAGTATTCTCGGCTATTGGCTGAAGTATACCCATACCCGGAAAGAGTTACTCCTTATTTGCCGTGTGGTTAGTCGCTTTACATCGGTAAGGGTAGGGATTTTACAGCACCGTGAAAAATCTCATAATTTTTATGAAATCACTGTACTCACTATGGGTAATGATAAATATCAATGATAGATAAAGTTATCTTATCGTTTGATTTACATCAAATTGCCTTTAGCTACAGACACTAAGGTGGCAGACATCGAAACGAGTATCAGAGGTGTCTATGAGTCACTCATCCGCCCCCGAAAGGGCTACTGGAGCTGTCATTACAGATTGGCGACCGGAAGATCCTGCGTTCTGGCAACAACGCGGTCAACGTATTGCCAGCCGTAACCTGTGGATTTCCGTTCCCTGTCTGCTGCTGGCGTTTTGCGTATGGATGTTGTTCAGCGCTGTTGCGGTGAACTTACCGAAAGTCGGTTTTAATTTTACGACCGATCAGCTATTTATGTTGACTGCGCTGCCTTCGGTTTCTGGCGCGTTATTACGTGTTCCATACTCCTTTATGGTTCCTATCTTCGGTGGTCGTCGCTGGACGGCGTTCAGCACCGGTATTCTGATTATTCCTTGCGTCTGGCTGGGTTTTGCCGTGCAGGATACCTCCACGCCTTATAGCGTCTTCATCATCATCTCTCTGCTATGCGGCTTTGCTGGCGCGAACTTCGCATCCAGTATGGCAAACATCAGCTTCTTCTTTCCGAAACAGAAGCAGGGTGGCGCGCTGGGTCTGAATGGTGGTCTGGGAAACATGGGCGTCAGCGTCATGCAGTTGGTTGCTCCGCTGGTGGTATCACTGTCGATTTTCGCAGTATTTGGTAGCCAGGGCGTCAAACAGCCGGATGGGACTGAGCTGTATCTGGCGAATGCGTCCTGGATATGGGTGCCGTTCCTTGCCATCTTCACCATTGCAGCGTGGTTTGGCATGAACGATCTTGCTACCTCGAAAGCCTCCATCAAGGAGCAGTTGCCGGTACTCAAACGGGGTCATCTGTGGATTATGAGCCTGCTGTATCTGGCAACCTTCGGCTCCTTTATCGGCTTCTCCGCGGGCTTTGCGATGCTGTCAAAAACGCAGTTCCCGGATGTTCAGATTCTGCAATACGCTTTCTTCGGGCCGTTTATTGGTGCGCTGGCGCGTTCTGCAGGTGGTGCATTATCTGACCGTCTGGGCGGAACTCGTGTCACGCTGGTGAACTTTATTCTGATGGCGATTTTCAGCGGCCTGCTGTTCCTGACCTTACCTACTGACGGGCAGGGCGGAAGCTTCATGGCGTTCTTCGCGGTCTTCCTGGCGCTGTTCCTGACAGCTGGGCTGGGTAGTGGTTCCACTTTCCAGATGATTTCAGTGATCTTCCGTAAACTGACAATGGATCGCGTGAAAGCAGAAGGGGGTTCTGACGAACGTGCGATGCGTGAAGCGGCAACCGACACGGCGGCGGCGTTGGGTTTCATCTCTGCGATTGGCGCGATAGGTGGCTTCTTTATCCCGAAAGCGTTCGGTAGCTCGCTGGCATTAACGGGTTCGCCAGTTGGCGCAATGAAAGTATTTTTGATTTTCTATATCGCCTGCGTAGTGATTACCTGGGCGGTATATGGTCGGCATTCTAAAAAATAAATCTTAATATTTGATTATCCTTTGCGCGGCATGATGTCGCGCTTTTTTTATGCGTCATTTAGTTACAACATACTCATATTATATGGCTTATTTCGCCGGATTTCATTAAGGGCCATTAATATGTTACCCATGGGGAATACTCCTTAATACCCATCTGCATAAAAATCTTAATAGTTTAAATAACTACAGGTATAAAACGTCTTAATTTACAGTCTGTTATGTGGTGGCTGTTAATTATCCTAAAGGGGTATCTTAGGAATTTACTTTATTTTTCATCCCCATCACTCTTGATCGTTATCAATTCCCACGCTGTTTCAGAGCGTTACCTTGCCCTTAAACATTAGCAATGTCGATTTATCAGAGGGCCGACAGGCTCCCACAGGAGAAAACCGATGAGTAAATTCCTGGACCGGTTTCGCTACTTCAAACAGAAGGGTGAAACCTTTGCCGATGGGCATGGCCAGCTTCTCAATACCAACCGTGACTGGGAGGATGGATATCGCCAGCGTTGGCAGCATGACAAAATCGTCCGCTCTACCCACGGGGTAAACTGCACCGGCTCCTGCAGCTGGAAAATCTACGTCAAAAACGGTCTGGTCACCTGGGAAACCCAGCAGACTGACTATCCGCGTACCCGTCCGGATCTGCCAAACCATGAACCTCGCGGCTGCCCGCGCGGTGCCAGCTACTCCTGGTATCTTTACAGCGCCAACCGCCTGAAATACCCGATGATGCGCAAACGCCTGATGAAAATGTGGCGTGAAGCGAAGGCGCTGCATAGCGATCCGGTTGAGGCATGGGCTTCTATCATTGAAGACGCCGATAAAGCGAAAAGCTTTAAGCAGGCGCGTGGACGCGGTGGTTTTGTTCGTTCTTCCTGGCAGGAAGTGAACGAACTGATCGCCGCATCTAACGTTTACACCATCAAAAACTACGGCCCGGACCGTGTCGCTGGCTTCTCGCCAATTCCGGCAATGTCGATGGTTTCTTACGCATCGGGTGCACGCTATCTCTCGCTGATTGGCGGTACTTGCTTAAGCTTCTACGACTGGTACTGCGACCTGCCTCCTGCGTCTCCGCAAACCTGGGGCGAGCAAACTGACGTACCGGAATCTGCTGACTGGTATAACTCCAGCTACATCATCGCCTGGGGTTCAAACGTGCCGCAGACGCGTACCCCGGATGCTCACTTCTTTACTGAAGTGCGTTACAAAGGCACCAAAACTGTTGCCGTCACACCAGACTACGCTGAAATCGCCAAACTGTGCGATCTGTGGCTGGCACCGAAACAGGGCACCGATGCGGCAATGGCGCTGGCGATGGGCCACGTAATGCTGCGTGAATTCCACCTCGACAACCCAAGCCAGTATTTCACCGACTATGTGCGTCGCTACACCGACATGCCGATGCTGGTGATGCTGGAAGAACGCGACGGTTACTACGCTGCAGGTCGTATGCTGCGCGCTGCTGATCTGGTTGATGCGCTGGGCCAGGAAAACAATCCGGAATGGAAAACTGTCGCCTTTAATACCAATGGCGAAATGGTTGCGCCGAACGGTTCTATTGGCTTCCGCTGGGGCGAGAAGGGCAAATGGAATCTTGAGCAGCGCGACGGCAAAACTGGCGAAGAAACCGAGCTGCAACTGAGCCTGCTGGGTAGCCAGGATGAGATCGCTGAGGTAGGCTTCCCGTACTTTGGTGGCGACGGCACGGAACACTTCAACAAAGTGGAACTGGAAAACGTGCTGCTGCACAAACTGCCGGTGAAACGCCTGCAACTGGCTGATGGCAGTACCGCCCTGGTGACCACCGTTTATGATCTGACGCTGGCAAACTACGGTCTGGAACGTGGCCTGAACGACGTTAACTGTGCAACCAGCTATGACGATGTGAAAGCTTATACCCCGGCCTGGGCCGAGCAGATTACCGGCGTTTCTCGCAGCCAGATTATTCGCATCGCCCGTGAATTTGCCGATAACGCTGATAAAACGCACGGTCGTTCGATGATTATCGTCGGTGCGGGGCTGAACCACTGGTATCACCTCGATATGAACTATCGTGGTCTGATCAACATGCTGATTTTCTGCGGCTGTGTCGGTCAGAGCGGGGGCGGCTGGGCGCACTATGTAGGTCAGGAAAAACTGCGTCCGCAAACCGGCTGGCAGCCGCTGGCGTTTGCCCTTGACTGGCAGCGTCCGGCGCGTCACATGAACAGCACTTCTTATTTCTATAACCACTCCAGCCAGTGGCGTTATGAAACCGTCACGGCGGAAGAGTTGCTGTCACCGATGGCGGACAAATCCCGCTATACCGGACACTTGATCGACTTTAACGTCCGTGCGGAACGCATGGGCTGGCTGCCGTCTGCACCGCAGTTAGGCACTAACCCGCTGACTATCGCTGGCGAAGCGGAAAAAGCCGGGATGAATCCGGTGGACTATACGGTGAAATCCCTGAAAGAGGGTTCCATCCGTTTTGCGGCAGAACAACCAGAAAACGGTAAAAACCACCCGCGCAACCTGTTCATCTGGCGTTCTAACCTGCTCGGTTCTTCCGGTAAAGGTCATGAGTTTATGCTCAAGTACCTGCTGGGGACGGAGCACGGTATCCAGGGTAAAGATCTGGGGCAACAGGGCGGCGTGAAGCCGGAAGAAGTGGACTGGCAGGACAATGGTCTGGAAGGCAAGCTGGATCTGGTGGTTACGCTGGACTTCCGTCTGTCGAGCACCTGTCTCTATTCCGACATCATTTTGCCGACGGCGACCTGGTACGAAAAAGACGACATGAATACTTCGGATATGCATCCGTTTATTCACCCGCTGTCTGCGGCGGTCGATCCGGCCTGGGAAGCGAAAAGCGACTGGGAAATCTACAAAGCCATCGCGAAGAAATTCTCCGAAGTGTGCGTCGGCCATCTGGGTAAAGAAACCGACATCGTCACGCTGCCTATCCAGCATGACTCTGCCGCTGAACTGGCGCAGCCGCTGGATGTGAAAGACTGGAAAAAAGGCGAGTGCGACCTGATCCCAGGTAAAACCGCGCCACACATTATGGTCGTAGAGCGCGATTATCCGGCGACTTACGAACGCTTTACCTCTATCGGCCCGCTGATGGAGAAAATCGGTAATGGCGGTAAAGGGATTGCCTGGAACACCCAGAGCGAGATGGATCTGCTGCGTAAGCTCAACTACACCAAAGCGGAAGGTCCGGCGAAAGGCCAGCCGATGCTGAACACCGCAATTGATGCGGCAGAGATGATCCTGACACTGGCACCGGAAACCAACGGTCAGGTAGCCGTGAAAGCCTGGGCTGCCCTGAGCGAATTTACCGGTCGTGACCATACGCATCTGGCGCTGAATAAAGAAGACGAGAAGATCCGCTTCCGCGATATTCAGGCACAGCCGCGCAAAATTATCTCCAGCCCGACCTGGTCTGGTCTGGAAGATGAACACGTTTCTTACAACGCCGGTTACACCAACGTTCACGAGCTGATCCCATGGCGTACGCTCTCTGGTCGTCAGCAACTGTATCAGGATCACCAGTGGATGCGTGATTTCGGTGAAAGCCTGCTGGTTTATCGTCCGCCGATCGACACCCGTTCGGTGAAAGAAGTGATAGGCCAGAAATCCAACGGCAACCCGGAAAAAGCGCTCAACTTCCTGACGCCGCACCAGAAGTGGGGTATCCACTCCACCTACAGCGACAACCTGCTGATGCTGACTTTAGGTCGCGGTGGTCCGGTGGTCTGGTTGAGTGAAGCCGATGCCAAAGATCTGGGTATCGCCGATAACGACTGGATTGAAGTCTTCAACAGCAACGGTGCTCTGACTGCCCGTGCGGTTGTCAGCCAGCGTGTTCCGGCAGGGATGACCATGATGTACCACGCGCAGGAACGTATCGTTAACCTGCCTGGTTCGGAAATTACCCAACAGCGTGGTGGTATCCATAACTCGGTCACCCGTATCACGCCGAAACCGACGCATATGATCGGCGGCTATGCCCATCTGGCATACGGCTTTAACTACTACGGCACCGTAGGTTCTAACCGCGATGAGTTTGTTGTAGTGCGTAAGATGAAGAACATTGACTGGTTAGATGGCGAAGGCAATGACCAGGTACAGGAGAGCGTAAAATGAAAATTCGTTCACAAGTCGGCATGGTGCTGAATCTCGATAAGTGCATCGGCTGCCACACCTGTTCAGTTACCTGTAAAAACGTCTGGACCAGCCGTGAAGGCGTGGAATACGCGTGGTTCAACAACGTGGAAACCAAGCCGGGTCAGGGCTTCCCGACTGACTGGGAAAACCAGGAAAAATACAAAGGCGGCTGGATCCGTAAAATCAACGGCAAACTGCAGCCGCGCATGGGTAACCGTGCCATGTTGCTGGGTAAAATCTTCGCTAACCCGCATCTGCCGGGGATCGACGATTATTACGAGCCGTTCGATTTTGACTATCAGAACCTGCATACCGCGCCGGAAGGCAGCAAATCGCAGCCGATTGCCCGTCCGCGTTCGCTGATTACCGGGGAACGGATGGCGAAAATCGAAAAAGGGCCGAACTGGGAAGATGACCTGGGTGGTGAGTTTGACAAACTGGCGAAAGACAAGAACTTCGACAACATCCAGAAGGCGATGTATAGCCAGTTCGAAAACACCTTTATGATGTATTTGCCGCGCCTGTGCGAACACTGCCTGAACCCGGCATGTGTGGCGACCTGCCCGAGCGGTGCGATTTACAAGCGTGAAGAAGATGGCATCGTCCTGATCGACCAGGATAAATGCCGTGGCTGGCGTATGTGCATCACCGGATGCCCGTACAAAAAAATCTACTTCAACTGGAAGAGCGGTAAGTCTGAGAAGTGCATCTTCTGCTATCCGCGTATTGAAGCGGGTCAGCCGACCGTGTGCTCAGAAACCTGTGTCGGTCGTATCCGTTATCTTGGCGTGCTGCTGTACGATGCCGACGCGATTGAACGTGCAGCCAGCACCGAGAACGAGAAAGATCTTTACCAGCGTCAGCTGGAGGTGTTCCTCGATCCGAACGATCCGAAAGTCATCGAGCAGGCGATTAAAGACGGTATTCCGCTGAGCGTTATTGAAGCCGCACAGCAGTCGCCGGTTTATAAAATGGCAATGGAATGGAAACTGGCGCTGCCGCTGCATCCAGAATATCGCACACTGCCGATGGTCTGGTACGTGCCGCCTCTGTCTCCGATTCAGTCTGCGGCAGACGCGGGTGAGCTGGGTAGCAACGGCATTCTGCCAGACGTCGAAAGCTTGCGTATTCCGGTACAGTATCTGGCGAATCTGCTGACCGCCGGTGATACCAAACCGGTACTGCGCGCACTGAAACGTATGCTGGCGATGCGTCATTACAAACGTGCTGAAACCGTTGACGGTAAAGTTGATACCCGTGCGCTGGAAGAGGTCGGTCTGACCGAAGCCCAGGCACAGGAGATGTACCGTTATCTGGCGATTGCTAACTACGAAGATCGCTTTGTGGTGCCGAGTAGTCATCGTGAACTGGCACGGGAAGCCTTCCCGGAGAAAAATGGCTGCGGCTTTACCTTTGGTGATGGCTGCCACGGTTCAGATACCAAATTCAATCTGTTCAACAGCCGTCGTATCGATGCCATCGATGTGACCAGCAAAACGGAGCCGCATCCATGATCGAACTCGTGATTGTATCGCGTCTCCTTGAATATCCGGATGCTGCCTTATGGCAGCATCAACAAGAGATGTTTGAGGCGATTGCTGCGTCGAAAAATCTGTCGAAAGAAGATGCCCATGCGCTGGGCATTTTCCTGCGCGATTTAACGGCGATGGATCCGCTCGATGCCCAGGCCCAGTACAGCGAACTGTTCGACCGTGGCCGCGCCACGTCACTGTTGCTATTTGAACATGTTCACGGTGAATCCCGTGACCGCGGCCAGGCGATGGTGGACCTGCTGGCGCAGTACGAGCAGCACGGCTTGCAGTTAAACAGCCGCGAATTACCGGACCATCTGCCGCTGTATCTGGAGTACCTGTCGCAGCTGCCGCAAAGCGAAGCCGTGGAAGGTTTGAAAGATATCGCGCCGATTCTGGCATTGCTGAGCGCGCGTCTGCAACAGCGTGAAAGCCGTTATGCCGTGATGTTTGATCTGCTGCTGAAATTGGCCAATACCGCTATCGACAGCGACAAAGTGGCGGAAAAAATTGCCGACGAAGCGCGCGATGATACGCCGCAGGCGCTGGATGCTGTCTGGGAAGAAGAGCAGGTTAAATTCTTTGCTGACAAAGGCTGCGGTGATTCAGCAATCACTGCTCATCAGCGTCGCTTTGCCGGTGCCGTCGCGCCGCAATATCTGAATATCACCACCGGAGGACAGCACTAATGCAATTCCTGAATATGTTCTTCTTTGATATCTACCCGTACATAGCCGGGGCGGTCTTCCTGATTGGTAGCTGGCTGCGTTATGACTACGGGCAGTACACCTGGCGCGCGGCGTCCAGCCAGATGCTGGATCGCAAAGGGATGAACCTGGCGTCGAACCTGTTCCATATCGGTATTCTGGGGATTTTTGTTGGTCACTTCTTCGGTATGCTGACGCCGCACTGGATGTATGAAGCCTGGCTGCCGATTGAAGTGAAACAGAAAATGGCGATGTTTGCTGGTGGTGCCAGCGGCGTGCTGTGTCTGATTGGCGGCGTGCTGTTGCTGAAGCGTCGTCTGTTCAGCCCACGCGTGCGTGCAACCACTACCGGAGCGGATATCCTGATCCTGTCGCTGCTCGTTATCCAGTGCGCGCTGGGCCTGTTGACCATTCCGTTCTCCGCTCAGCATATGGACGGTAGCGAGATGATGAAACTGGTTGGCTGGGCGCAGTCGGTGGTGACCTTCCACGGTGGCGCTTCTCAACACCTCGATGGTGTGGCGTTTATCTTCCGTCTGCACCTGGTGCTGGGGATGACGTTATTCCTGCTGTTCCCGTTCTCGCGTCTGGTACACATCTGGAGCGTACCGGTGGAGTATCTGACACGTAAGTACCAGCTGGTGCGCGCTCGTCACTAAGCGAATTTTAGTTCACATAGACCCTGCTTCGGCGGGGTTTTTTTATGGGCACGGTGCGGGGTGAGTTGTCGGATGCGCTTCGCTTATCCGACCTACAGGGGAGGATATTGTAGGCCCGGTAAACGTGGTGCCATCGGGCAAAATTAGCTCGGAGTAACAGGTTTTGATTATTTAAGGAAGTGATGGTGGTGGGGGAAGGATTACTCAACGCTGCGCGCTTCGCCCTTCGGGTCGTTGCCTGCGGCAACGCTCTCTCGCTGGCGCTCGAGTCGAACCTTGGTCGAGGCTTCTCATCCTTCCCCGCATGGGCAGAATATTTAATCGCGGATTCGTTTGAGAGTTCACGGACTTTTGAAAGTGATGGTGGTGGGGGAAGGATTCGAACCTTCGAAGTCGATGACGGCAGATTTACAGTCTGCTCCCTTTGGCCGCTCGGGAACCCCACCACGGGGTAATGCTTTTTACTGGCCTGCTCCCTTATCGGGAAGCGGGGCGCATCATATCAAATGACGCGCCGCTGTAAAGTGTTACGTTGAGAAAAATGAACTGGTTGCGTAATTTTCATCCGTAACGGATTAAAGGTAACCAGTTATTTTTGCTGGCGATTAAAGAATAATCGTCCGATTACCGTAAACAAAGACGCGCTGTGCCAGTACTTTGTATAGCGCACGACTTAAGACGTTTTTCTCGACGTCACGACCTGCGCGCATCATATCTTCAGCTGTGTAGGTATGATCGACATGAATAACGTCCTGCATGATGATTGGGCCTTCGTCCAGATTGTCATTCACATAGTGAGCGGTTGCGCCAATAATCTTCACACCACGTTCATAGGCCTGGTGATAAGGACGTGCGCCGATAAACGCAGGCAGGAATGAATGGTGAATATTGATGATTTTATTCGGGAAGCGTGCCACAAATTCCGGCGTTAATACCCGCATATACTTCGCCAGCACCACATAGTCAGGTTGATAAGCATCAATGGCGTCCGCCATCTTTTGATCGTGCTCGTTGCGGCTTAACCCTTCATGGCTTACCAGCTCAAACGGAATATCAAAACGCTCAACCAGAGAACGTAAAGTATCGTGGTTACCAATAACTGCCGCGATTTCGACATCCAGGCCGCCGTAATTGGCTTTCATCAACAAATCGCCAAGGCAATGCGCTTCTTTAGTGACCAGAATCACTATCCGGCGACGACCGGCAGGATTCAGCTCACGCACGGAGCCTTCTGGCAATGCGCTATCGAGATCCGCCAGCAGGGTGGAATCATTAAAAATCCCTTCCAGTTCCGTGCGCATAAAAAAGCGCCCGGTACGGTGATCAACAAATTCATTGTTCTGTACGATATTTAACTCGTGCTTGTAGCAAATATTGGTAATACGTGCGATCAGACCTTTTTGGTCCGGACAAATAGTACGCAGAACTTTACGTTGGAGTGAATGCATTGCTGGAAAAACCTTGTTGAGAGTGTTTGCTAAACCGTACCGTCAACCATTATTGGCCGCAGCACTTTTTAAATTTTTTACCTGAACCACAAGGGCAGGGATCGTTGCGACCAAACTGCGGACGTGTACCGTCAATATAGTACCATTGACCGTTTTCTTTCAAAAATCGCGAACGTTCAATTATTGCACCTGTTTTACCACCTTCGGTAAATCGAGCAACAAAACTGACAAATCCGATATTGTCGGCGTCCTGCCAACAATGTTCAAATACGGTCAATCCCAACCATTCAGTATGCGCAAATCCGGCCATCAATTCGGCACGTAACGCCGCTGCTCCACAAGAGGGATGCCAGGTCTTTATTAAATAATCTGCGTCTTGCATCACAAAAGCGCAGTAACGCGAACGCATGAGATGTTCTGGATCAGGTGCAACCTTTTCACCAGACACATAAGGGTGGCAACATAGGCTATACTCGACAGCACTACCACAGGGACAAAGCTGAGACACAAATAATCTCCCTGGAAACAATAACGGCGTATTAACCGCCTGAGTAGCACTATGTTAACCGAGCAGTAGCGATGTGGCTACGATTGCATTCCAGGGGAATCTTGCGGGAATAATGAGAAAGATAAAAATAGGGCTGGCGCTGGGATCTGGCGCGGCGAGAGGTTGGTCGCATATTGGCGTTATTAATGCGCTAAAAAAAGTGGGTATTGAAATTGATATCGTTGCAGGATGTTCAATTGGTTCGCTGGTGGGCGCTGCCTATGCATGCGATCGATTATCTGCGCTGGAAGATTGGGTGACCTCTTTCAGTTATTGGGATGTTTTACGCCTGATGGATCTCTCCTGGCAGCGCGGTGGGTTACTGCGCGGCGAGCGTGTCTTCAATCAATACCGCGAAATAATGCCGGAAACAGAGATCGAAAATTGTTCCCGTCGCTTTGCGGCTGTTGCCACCAATTTAAGTACGGGACGTGAATTATGGTTTACTGAAGGCGATCTCCATCTTGCTATTCGCGCATCATGCAGTATTCCAGGACTCATGGCACCTGTTGCACATAACGGCTACTGGCTGGTTGATGGAGCAGTCGTTAACCCAATTCCTATTTCCCTCACGCGTGCATTGGGGGCTGATATTGTGATAGCGGTTGACCTGCAGCACGATGCTCATTTGATGCAACAAGATTTGCTCTCCTTTAATGTCAGTGAAGAAAATAGCGAGAATGGTGATTCTCTGCCGTGGCATGCGCGTCTGAAAGAAAGGTTAGGCAGCATAACGACACGTCGGGCGGTGACAGCACCAACGGCAACAGAGATTATGACCACTTCTATCCAGGTGCTGGAGAACCGCCTTAAAAGGAACCGCATGGCAGGTGATCCGCCCGATATTCTGATTCAACCTGTTTGCCCGCAAATATCTACGCTTGATTTCCATCGCGCGCACGCTGCCATTGCGGCCGGACAGCTGGCAGTGGAAAAGAAAATGGACGAACTTTTGCCGTTGGTACGCACCAACATTTGACCAGAATTTTTATCTACACTTAAGTTAATTCTGACAGGCGCAGGTGGCAATAGCATGCCACTATTGAGTAAAGCCAGTCAGGGGAGAGAACATGACGCAGCCATTGGTCGGAAAACAGATTCTCATTGTTGAAGATGAGCAGGTATTTCGCTCGCTTCTGGATTCATGGTTTTCCTCATTGGGAGCGACAACGGTACTGGCGGCTGATGGGGTGGATGCCCTTGAGTTGCTGGGAGGTTTCACTCCAGACCTGATGATATGTGATATCGCGATGCCACGAATGAACGGGCTTAAACTGCTGGAGCATATACGTAACAGAGGCGACCAGACCCCAGTTCTGGTGATATCTGCCACTGAAAATATGGCAGATATTGCCAAAGCGTTACGTCTGGGCGTTGAAGATGTTTTGCTGAAACCAGTTAAAGATCTGAATCGCTTGCGCGAGATGGTTTTTGCCTGTCTCTATCCCAGCATGTTTAATTCGCGCGTTGAGGAAGAGGAAAGGCTTTTTCGCGACTGGGATGCAATGGTTGATAACCCTGCCGCAGCGGCGAAATTATTACAGGAACTACAACCGCCGGTTCAGCAGGTGATTTCCCATTGCCGGGTTAATTATCGTCAATTGGTTGCCGCGGACAAACCCGGCCTGGTGCTTGATATTGCCGCACTTTCGGAAAACGATCTGGCATTTTATTGCCTTGATGTCACCCGAGCTGGACATAATGGCGTACTTGCTGCCTTGTTATTACGCGCATTGTTTAACGGATTATTACAGGAACAGCTTGCACACCAAAATCAACGGTTGCCAGAGTTGGGCGCGTTATTGAAGCAGGTAAACCATTTACTCCGTCAGGCCAATCTGCCGGGGCAGTTTCCGCTATTAGTTGGCTATTATCATCGCGAACTGAAAAATCTCATTCTGGTTTCTGCGGGTCTGAATGCGACGTTAAATACCGGCGAACACCAGGTGCAAATCAGTAATGGTGTTCCGTTAGGCACTTTAGGTAACGCTTATTTGAATCAATTGAGCCAGCGATGCGATGCCTGGCAATGCCAAATATGGGGAACCGGTGGTCGACTGCGCTTGATGTTGTCTGCAGAATGAGCAAACGATAACGCGGGCTAAATTTGCATTACCTGCTAATGTCGGCTGGTGGTACTATCGTCGCCATTCGTATAAGTAATTGTCTTAATTATGCTAACTCGCCTCCTTTTCAGAACTTAGCCCCTTCGGGGTGCTGATATACTGGGATGCGATACAGAAATATGAACACGTTCAAAACACGAACAGTCCAGGAGAATTTAAATGGCTGCCATTAATACGAAAGTCAAAAAAGCCGTTATCCCCGTTGCGGGATTAGGAACCAGGATGTTGCCGGCGACGAAAGCCATCCCGAAAGAGATGCTGCCACTTGTCGATAAGCCATTAATTCAATACGTCGTGAATGAATGTATTGCGGCTGGCATTACTGAAATTGTGCTGGTTACACACTCATCTAAAAACTCTATTGAAAACCACTTTGATACCAGTTTTGAACTGGAAGCAATGCTGGAAAAACGTGTAAAACGTCAACTGCTTGATGAAGTGCAGTCTATTTGTCCGCCGCACGTAACTATTATGCAAGTTCGTCAGGGTCTGGCGAAAGGCCTGGGACACGCGGTATTGTGTGCTCACCCGGTAGTGGGTGATGAACCGGTAGCTGTTATTTTGCCTGATGTTATTCTGGATGAATATGAATCCGATTTGTCACAGGATAACCTGGCAGAGATGATCCGCCGCTTTGATGAAACGGGTCATAGCCAGATCATGGTTGAACCGGTTGCTGATGTGACCGCATATGGCGTTGTGGATTGCAAAGGCGTTGAATTAGCGCCGGGTGAAAGCGTACCGATGGTTGGTGTGGTAGAAAAACCGAAAGCGGATGTTGCGCCGTCTAATCTCGCTATTGTGGGTCGTTACGTACTTAGCGCGGATATTTGGCCGTTGCTGGCAAAAACCCCTCCGGGAGCTGGTGATGAAATTCAGCTCACCGACGCAATTGATATGCTGATCGAAAAAGAAACGGTGGAAGCCTATCATATGAAAGGGAAGAGCCATGACTGCGGTAATAAATTAGGTTACATGCAGGCCTTCGTTGAATACGGTATTCGTCATAACACCCTTGGCACGGAATTTAAAGCCTGGCTTGAAGAAGAGATGGGCATTAAGAAGTAACATCCGTATCGGTGTTATCCACGAAACGGCGTTGAGCAATCGACGCCGTTTTTTTATAGCTTATTCTTATTAAATTGTCTTAAACCGGACAATAAAAAATCCCGCCGCTGGCGGGATTTTAAGCAAGTGCAATCTACAAAAGATTATTGCTTGATCAGGAAATCGTCGAGGGATTTACCTTGCTCATCCATTGCTTTTTTGATTACAGCTGGAGTACGGCCTTGGCCAGTCCAGGTTTTAGTTTCGCCGTTTTCGTCAACGTAGCTATATTTTGCCGGACGCTGAGCACGTTTAGCTTTGGTGCCAGATTTAACGGCAGCAAGGCTATTCAGCAGTTCGTTCGGGTCAATACCGTCAGCGATCAGCATTTCGCGATATTGCTGCAGCTTACGAGTGCGCTCTTCAACTTCAGCAGCAGCCGCGCTTTCTTCTTCGCGACGTTCGTTAACAACAACTTCTAATTTTTCCAGCATTTCTTCCAGCGTTTCAAGTGTACATTCTCTTGCCTGCGCACGAAGAGTACGGATGTTGTTCAGAATTTTAAGTGCTTCGCTCATTGTAGTAATCTCAAACTTGTATTGGGGGTGGTTTGTTGAGGTAATAATAGAGCCTTAAATTCAGTTGTGCAATAGCCAGGAATGTAAGGAATTCAAAATTGTTCTTTATTTTGTGCCGCCAATAAATATCTTTTCATAAAATTAGCCAGAAAAGACGCGGCATATAGCCCTATTTACACCGATGATTTCGCAGCACGTGAGGTTAAAACTTCCTGATTCATGTCACATTTTATGGGGAGATTATCGTAGGCTGACGACCTTTCAGTCTTCTGTATTAGTTGTGTTTACGAGAATTCCCTATTAAGCGAATGATGAAAAGTAGAACAGTCGCAATAAGAGCATGGACTTAGTATTGCACTATCTCCTGGAGGTCAACAGAGGGCTATTACTTGCGCAACAGGTTAAAGATTGTGAATAGTTACCAGCAGTCATTTACCCGCTTATAACAAGCGAGGCAGTTGTAATGATAGCTCAGAAGGATTATGCAAGGCTTCGTAAGGGAGAACGCATATACCCACTTCTGTGCATACTGTTGAGCTGAAAAACTGACGAATTATGATAAACTCCAGCCAACTTTATTTCATATCATTGAGGGCCTGTGGCTGATGGCACAGCTATATTTCTACTATTCCGCAATGAATGCGGGTAAGTCTACAGCATTGTTGCAATCTTCATACAATTACCAGGAACGCGGCATGCGCACTGTCGTATATACGGCAGAAATTGATGATCGCTTTGGTGCCGGGAAAGTCAGTTCGCGTATAGGTTTGTCATCGCCTGCAAAATTATTTAACCAAAATTCATCATTATTTGATGAGATTCGTGCGGAACATGAACAGCAGGCAATTCATTGCGTACTGGTTGATGAATGCCAGTTTTTAACCAGACAACAAGTATATGAATTATCGGAGGTTGTCGATCAACTCGATATACCCGTACTTTGTTATGGTTTACGTACCGATTTTCGAGGTGAATTATTTATTGGCAGCCAATACTTACTGGCATGGTCCGACAAACTGGTTGAATTAAAAACCATCTGTTTTTGTGGCCGTAAAGCAAGCATGGTGCTGCGTCTTGATCAAGCAGGCAGACCTTATAACGAAGGTGAGCAGGTGGTAATTGGTGGTAATGAACGATACGTTTCTGTATGCCGTAAACACTATAAAGAGGCGTTACAAGTCGGCTCATTAACGGCTATTCAGGAAAGGCATCGCCACGATTAATAAGAATTTCTTTACTGACAGGGTGAGCAGGGCACTTTTATCCTGTCAGTTCGTTTTACGCACTTCTTCCGGGCTATATACCCTTCTCGGCAGTTTTTTAACGCCGCTATACGCCTCACAGGGCTCTTAAGCACCGACGTTGACTTGTGACCTGTAAAGTACAATATCCCTGTGTTTAGGCGTTATACATCGTCGCAAATATGATGAAGGCTAATGCTGTCGGTTTATGGAAAAGTTGCTTTGGGTAAACAAAAAATACGGCCCCAGAAGGGCAATGCCGTTCACTTAAGAGGAGCGGCACTATGTTTCACAGGATAACGGGTTTTTGATATCTTAACCGACCTCGGCCTTGATGGTCGGGGGCGTTTTGTTATGAACACCACTTCCAGAGCACCCTGAAGATGCTCCAGTCGTTTCGGGATGGTCCCTGGTGACGCCGTGTTTCCCAGCTCTATCATTTCTGATGCGATATTCTTCCACGCAGGCAGTAGCCAGTGGCGGTTACAACCCTTCTGGTTCAGCGTCAGCAGCAGGTCTTCGCTGTAAAAAAGTTTATCAAACAACGTAATAGAGTTATCCGGGATGGTGGCGAGCATGGAGTGGGCCAGCACAGTTTCGCTCTGCCGGTAAGGTGCGGTCACGGCATTCAGCAGAATGTGACTTCCCAGGTTCATTAAGGCCACCAGACGCATAACCGGGTAGGCGTTCTGCCGCTTAGTGGATGTGTTGGCAGACCCATAATATTCACGCAGCTCGGGTTTATCAGTCAGGTGTCCTGAACTGTGCGCCATCAATGGCAAAAAGTTGCAGGCCGTGCCAGTCATCCTTCAGGTAACGTTCCGCGCCCCTGTCTGTGCGGTCTGGCGGAAGAGCCATTCCACTGGGGCGGCCCCCACGCGCTGACGCGCCTGGGTGACAGCGCTGCGGGCCAGCAGGTTCATCCCCGCTTCGCCATCCGCGCTCAGGTTCAGACGGCGAACAACATCGGTAATTGGCTCATTGCACCACCATCCAGATAACCATGTCCCCCGGTAAACGACGGCGGCGAACGGTCGCATGAGCAGAAAGCGTCAGGCAGTGTTGTATCCACTCGGTGGGAAGGTGTTCTGCAAATAGTTGTGCAGAGGGCGGAGGCATAAGCGGATGGTCACTGAAATCGAGCAGATCATTGAGAAGTGGCATAAGAAAACGGCTCCCTGTTGTGGAAGCCGTTATAGTGCCTCAGTTTAAGGATCGGTCAACTAATCCTTAACTGATCGGCATTGCCCAGAAGGGGCCGTTTATGTTGCCAGACAGCGCTACTGATTAAGCGGATTTTTTCGCTTTTTTCTCAGCTTTAGCCGGAGCAGCTTCTTTCTTCGCTGCAGTTTCACCTTCTACATAATCACGACCGTAGTAGGTATCCAGCAGAATCTGTTTCAGCTCGGAGATCAGCGGGTAACGCGGGTTAGCGCCGGTGCACTGGTCATCGAATGCATCTTCAGACAGTTTATCCACGTTCGCCAGGAAGTCTGCTTCCTGAACGCCAGCTTCACGGATAGATTTCGGAATACCCAGTTCAGCTTTCAGCGTTTCCAGCCATGCCAGCAGTTTCTCGATCTTAGCAGCAGTACGGTCGCCCGGTGCGCTCAGACCCAGGTGGTCGGCAATTTCAGCATAACGACGGCGAGCCTGCGGACGGTCATACTGGCTGAATGCAGTCTGCTTGGTCGGGTTGTCGTTCGCATTGTAGCGAATAACGTTACAAATCAGCAGGGCGTTTGCCAGACCGTGCGGAATATGGAACTGGGAACCCAGTTTGTGCGCCATTGAGTGACATACACCCAGGAAGGCGTTCGCAAACGCGATACCCGCGATAGTCGCTGCACTGTGAACACGTTCACGCGCTACCGGATTTTTAGACCCTTCGTGGTAGGACGCTGGCAGATATTCTTTCAGCAGTTTCAGTGCCTGCAGAGCCTGACCATCAGAGAACTCAGATGCCAGTACAGAAACATAAGCTTCCATGGCGTGAGTTACTGCGTCCAGACCACCGAAAGCACACAGGGACTTCGGCATGTCCATAACCAGGTTGGCGTCGACAATCGCCATATCCGGAGTCAGCGCATAGTCTGCCAGCGGATATTTCTGACCAGTAGCGTCGTCAGTTACAACCGCAAACGGAGTGACTTCAGAACCTGTACCAGAAGTGGTGGTGACAGCGATCATTTTCGCTTTCACGCCCATTTTCGGGAACTTGTAGATACGTTTACGGATATCCATAAAGCGCAGCGCCAGCTCTTCGAAGTGAGTTTCCGGATGTTCGTACATAACCCACATGATCTTCGCGGCGTCCATCGGGGAACCACCACCCAGCGCGATAATCACGTCTGGTTTGAAGGAGTTTGCCAGTTCTGCACCTTTACGAACGATGCTCAGGGTCGGGTCCGCTTCTACTTCGAAGAAGACTTCAGTTTCAACGCCTGCTGCTTTCAGTACGGAAGTGATCTGATCAGCATAACCATTGTTGAACAGGAAGCGGTCAGTCACGATGAGCGCACGTTTGTGGCCATCAGTAATCACTTCATCCAGCGCGATTGGCAGGGAGCCACGGCGGAAGTAGATAGATTTCGGAAGTTTGTGCCACAACATGTTTTCAGCTCGCTTAGCAACGGTTTTCTTGTTGATCAGGTGTTTCGGACCAACGTTTTCAGAGATGGAGTTACCACCCCAAGAACCACAACCCAGAGTCAGGGAAGGTGCGAGTTTGAAGTTATACAGGTCACCGATACCACCCTGAGACGCTGGGGTGTTAATCAGGATACGAGCCGTTTTCATTTTCTGACCGAAGTAAGAAACGCGAGCCGGTTGGTTATCCTGGTCAGTGTACAGGCAAGAGGTATGACCGATACCGCCCATAGCAACCAGTTTCTCTGCTTTTTCTACCGCGTCTTCGAAATCTTTAGCGCGGTACATTGCCAGAGTCGGGGACAGTTTTTCATGTGCGAACGGTTCGCTTTCATCAACAACGGTCACTTCACCGATCAGAATCTTGGTGTTTTCTGGTACAGAGAAGCCTGCCAGTTCAGCAATTTTATAGGCTGGCTGACCAACGATAGCCGCGTTCAGCGCACCGTTTTTCAGGATAACATCCTGAACAGCTTTCAGCTCTTTACCCTGCAACAGATAGCCGCCGTGGGTTGCAAAACGTTCACGTACAGCGTCATAAACAGAGTCAACAACAACAACAGACTGTTCAGAAGCACAGATTACGCCGTTGTCGAAGGTTTTGGACATCAGTACAGATGCAACTGCACGTTTGATATCAGCAGTTTCATCGATAACAACTGGAGTGTTGCCCGCGCCTACACCGATAGCTGGTTTACCGGAGCTGTATGCGGCTTTAACCATGCCCGGACCACCAGTCGCGAGGATCAGGTTGATGTCTGGGTGGTGCATCAGTGCGTTAGACAGTTCAACAGAAGGTTGATCGATCCAGCCGATCAGATCTTTCGGAGCACCGGCAGCGATAGCAGCCTGCAGAACGATATCAGCCGCTTTGTTGGTGGCATCTTTTGCACGCGGGTGCGGGGAGAAGATAATGGCGTTACGGGTCTTCAGACTGATCAGCGATTTGAAGATAGCAGTTGAAGTCGGGTTAGTGGTCGGAACGATACCGCAAATAATACCGATTGGTTCAGCGATAGTGATGGTACCAAAAGTGTCGTCTTCAGACAGAACACCACAGGTTTTTTCATCTTTATAGGCGTTGTAGATATATTCAGAAGCAAAGTGGTTTTTGATCACTTTATCTTCGACGATACCCATGCCGGATTCGGCAACGGCCATTTTCGCGAGTGGGATTCGAGCATCTGCAGCAGCCAGAGCGGCGGCGCGGAAGATTTTGTCTACTTGCTCTTGAGTGAAACTGGCATATTCACGCTGGGCTTTTTTTACACGCTCTACGAGTGCGTTAAGTTCAGCGACATTAGTAACAGCCATAATGCTCTCCTGATAATGTTAAACTTTTTTAGTAAATCATCTGCTCGAATACGAGAGTATAGTCAGTGCGGTGATGATTTGCTTAACCTATGAAAATCAAAAGCTTACTCGCGCTCACACTCACTGTGATTTACTAAAAGAGTTTAAACATTAGAGTTATTATCTCTAATGCGTCACTTCCAGGTGGCGTAAGCAAGATTACTCACTTCTGGGTACTGATTACGTGATCCAAATCAAATTTTTGCAAAGCTGACACCTTTCAGCATCGCTTTTCGCCATTATAGCTAACAGTTAATAAATTGTAGTATGATTTGGTGGCTACATTAGCATGTTTTGCACAACTAGATAACAATAACGAATGATAGCAATTTTAAGTAGTTAGGAGGTGAAAAATGCTGTCAAAAGGCGTATTGTCAGCGCGTCTTTTCAACCTTATTTATGGCTAACATTATCCGGCTTTTGCTTCGGAGCTAACCGTGATTCAGACCTTTTTTGATTTTCCCGTTTACTTCAAATTTTTCATCGGGTTATTTGCGCTGGTCAACCCGGTAGGGATTATTCCCGTCTTTATCAGCATGACCAGTTATCAGACAGCGGCAGCGCGAAACAAAACTAACCTTACAGCCAACCTGTCTGTGGCCATTATCTTGTGGATCTCGCTTTTTCTCGGCGACACGATTCTGCAACTTTTTGGTATATCAATTGATTCGTTCCGTATCGCCGGGGGCATCCTGGTGGTGACGATAGCGATGTCGATGATCAGCGGCAAGCTTGGCGAGGATAAACAGAACAAGCAAGAAAAATCAGAAACCGCGGTACGTGAAAGCATTGGTGTGGTGCCATTGGCGTTGCCGTTGATGGCGGGGCCAGGGGCGATCAGTTCTACCATCGTCTGGGGTACGCGTTATCACAGCATTAGCTATCTGTTTGGTTTCTTTGTGGCTATTGCATTGTTCGCTTTATGTTGCTGGGGATTGTTCCGCATGGCACCGTGGCTGGTACGGGTTTTACGCCAGACCGGCATCAACGTGATTACGCGTATTATGGGGCTATTGCTGATGGCATTGGGGATTGAATTTATCGTTACTGGTATTAAGGGGATTTTCCCCGGCCTGCTTAATTAATTCCTTTCAAATGAAACGGAGCTGCCATGCTCCGTTTACTTCGTCATTATTTTTACTTTGTTCCCGCGCAGTTATCAAAAGCAAAAGGAATAGGTAAAAATATTCTTCTCAAATTACAGTTAGTTATAAGGATTTCCTTAACTGCTTCTCCTCACCATCATGTTATTTTCGCCACATCATAATCCTGGGCTTGCTGAAGAATAATTGAAATGATATTAGTAATTCCACTACCTTTGGTAGAGGAAAGTGCTAAATAATAATCAATTGTTAAATTATTGTGCATTTCACTACTGGAACTGTAATCAGAAAAGATAGACATGCTTAGCCAATCTCTATTTGATTGAATTGAAAGATGTTTGTTAAGGCATGGATGCAAGCTATAGATTCTGATACGGTCAATAAAAGAGAATTGCTTAACAATTTTGCAAAATGTATTGGCGAGTAAGAACCGCATTTGGTACTTTCCGGGCAACCGCCAGACGATTATTTATTGGTAATGAGAATAATTAACAATTAAAGAGCGTCGCGAAAGAATAATGTGTCTCGACAGGGGAGACACAGTACGAATCGACATAAGGTGATCGTCTGAATCACCAGAATAAATAAAGTCGGTGATAGTAATACGTAACGATAAAGTAACCTGACAGCAGAAAGTCTCCGAGCCTGTGCAGGGTCCCAATCCGGGATTACACATGCTGGTTAATACCAGTAATTATAATGAGGGAGTCCAAAAAACAATGACCAACATCACCAAGAGAAGTTTAGTAGCAGCTGGCGTTCTGGCTGCGCTAATGGCAGGGAATGTCGCGCTGGCAGCTGATGTACCCGCAGGCGTCACACTGGCGGAAAAACAAACACTGGTACGTAACAATGGTTCAGAAGTTCAGTCATTAGATCCGCACAAAATTGAAGGTGTTCCGGAGTCTAATATCAGCCGAGACCTGTTTGAAGGCTTACTGGTCAGCGATCTTGACGGTCATCCAGCACCTGGCGTCGCTGAATCCTGGGATAATAAAGACGCGAAAGTCTGGACCTTCCATTTGCGTAAAGATGCGAAATGGTCTGATGGCACGCCAGTCACAGCACAAGACTTTGTGTATAGCTGGCAACGTTCTGTTGATCCGAACACTGCTTCTCCGTATGCCAGTTATCTGCAATATGGGCATATCGCCGGTATTGATGAAATTCTTGAAGGGAAAAAACCGATTACCGATCTCGGCGTGAAAGCTATTGATGATCACACATTAGAAGTCACCTTAAGTGAACCCGTTCCGTACTTCTATAAATTACTTGTTCACCCATCAACTTCACCGGTGCCAAAAGCCGCTATCGAGAAATTCGGCGAAAAATGGACCCAGCCTGGTAATATCGTCACCAACGGTGCCTATACCTTAAAAGATTGGGTCGTAAACGAACGAATCGTTCTTGAACGCAGCCCGACCTACTGGAACAACGCGAAAACCGTTATTAACCAGGTAACCTATTTGCCTATTGCTTCTGAAGTTACCGATGTCAACCGCTACCGTAGTGGTGAAATCGACATGACTTATAACAACATGCCGATCGAATTGTTCCAGAAGCTGAAAAAAGAGATCCCGGACGAAGTTCACGTTGATCCATACCTGTGCACTTACTATTACGAAATTAACAACCAGAAACCGCCATTCAACGATGTGCGTGTGCGTACCGCACTGAAACTAGGTATGGACCGCGATATCATTGTTAATAAAGTGAAAGCGCAGGGCGACATGCCCGCCTATGGTTACACTCCACCGTATACTGATGGCGCAAAATTGACTCAGCCGGAATGGTTTGGCTGGAGCCAGGAAAAACGTAACGAAGAAGCGAAAAAACTGCTGGCTGAAGCGGGTTATACCGCAGACAAACCGTTGACCATCAACCTGTTGTATAACACCTCCGATCTGCATAAAAAGCTGGCGATTGCTGCCTCTTCATTGTGGAAGAAAAACATTGGTGTAAACGTCAAACTGGTTAACCAGGAGTGGAAAACGTTCCTCGACACCCGTCACCAGGGTACTTTTGATGTGGCCCGTGCAGGCTGGTGTGCTGACTACAACGAACCAACTTCCTTCCTGAACACCATGCTTTCGAACAGCTCGATGAATACCGCGCATTATAAGAGCCCGGCCTTTGACAGCATTATGGCGGAAACGCTGAAAGTGACTGACGAGGCGCAGCGCACAGCTCTGTACACTAAAGCAGAACAACAGCTGGATAAGGATTCGGCCATTGTTCCTGTTTATTACTACGTGAATGCGCGTCTGGTGAAACCGTGGGTTGGTGGCTATACCGGCAAAGATCCGCTGGATAATACCTATACCCGGAATATGTACATTGTGAAGCACTAATGGCAATACGTGGGGCAGGAGTGTCCTGCTCCACGGTGTCTGATTTTTATCGCATTACAGAAGGCACAGGCCAGAAGGTAGGGCAATGTTAAAATTTATTCTACGTCGCTGTCTGGAAGCGATTCCGACGCTATTTATTCTTATTACTATTTCGTTCTTTATGATGCGCCTCGCGCCGGGAAGCCCTTTTACCGGCGAACGTACTTTACCGCCAGAAGTGATGGCCAATATCGAAGCGAAATATCATCTTAATGATCCGATCATGACACAGTATTTCAGCTACCTGAAACAACTGGCGCACGGTGATTTCGGTCCATCGTTTAAATATAAAGATTATTCGGTCAATGACCTGGTTGCATCCAGTTTTCCCGTTTCTGCCAAACTGGGAGCCGCAGCATTTTTCCTTGCGGTAATACTGGGTGTTAGTGCTGGCGTTATTGCCGCATTAAAACAAAACACCAAATGGGACTATACCGTGATGGGGCTGGCAATGACCGGGGTTGTTATCCCCAGTTTTGTGGTTGCGCCATTATTAGTCATGATATTTGCGATCATTTTGCATTGGCTGCCGGGCGGTGGCTGGAATGGTGGGGCTCTTAAATTCATGATATTGCCGATGGTGGCGTTGTCACTCGCTTATATCGCCAGTATTGCGCGTATTACCCGTGGCTCTATGATTGAAGTATTACACTCCAACTTTATTCGTACTGCCCGGGCGAAAGGGTTACCTATGCGGCGGATCATTTTACGCCACGCATTAAAACCTGCTCTGTTACCCGTGCTCTCCTATATGGGCCCCGCATTTGTCGGCATTATTACCGGTTCTATGGTCATCGAAACCATTTATGGTTTGCCGGGGATTGGGCAACTGTTCGTTAATGGCGCATTGAACCGTGACTATTCCTTAGTGTTAAGCCTGACCATCCTGGTTGGTGCTTTAACCATTTTGTTTAATGCCATTGTCGATGTGCTATATGCGGTTATCGACCCGAAAATCCGTTACTGATACTGGAGCTCGCGATGATGTTAAGTAAGAAAAACAGCGAGACGCTGGAAAATTTCAGTGAAAAGCTGGAGGTCGAAGGGCGCAGCTTGTGGCAGGACGCACGTCGACGTTTTATGCATAACCGTGCGGCGGTTGCCAGTCTGATAGTGCTGGTGCTGATCGCGTTATTTGTAATCCTGGCACCGATGCTTTCGCAGTTTGCCTATGACGATACTGACTGGGCGATGATGTCCAGCGCCCCGGATATGGAGTCCGGTCACTACTTTGGTACTGACTCATCCGGTCGCGACCTGCTTGTGCGCGTTGCGATTGGCGGGCGTATCTCACTCATGGTCGGTGTTGCTGCGGCACTGGTGGCAGTGGTCGTGGGGACACTTTACGGTTCGCTTTCCGGTTATCTGGGCGGTAAAGTGGATTCGGTAATGATGCGTCTGCTGGAAATCCTCAACTCCTTCCCATTCATGTTCTTCGTCATTTTGCTTGTGACCTTTTTCGGTCAAAACATCCTGCTGATTTTCGTGGCGATTGGCATGGTTTCCTGGCTGGATATGGCTCGTATTGTGCGTGGGCAAACCCTGAGTCTGAAGCGCAAAGAGTTTATTGAGGCGGCACAAGTTGGCGGTGTATCGACATCGGGCATTGTTATTCGCCACATTGTGCCGAATGTACTCGGTGTGGTGGTGGTCTACGCATCACTTCTGGTGCCCAGCATGATCCTCTTTGAATCTTTCCTTAGCTTCCTGGGGTTGGGTACGCAAGAGCCGTTAAGCAGCTGGGGTGCATTGCTGAGTGATGGCGCGAACTCGATGGAAGTCTCTCCATGGTTATTGTTGTTCCCAGCGGGATTCCTCGTGGTGACGCTGTTTTGTTTCAACTTTATCGGCGATGGCTTGCGTGATGCCCTCGACCCGAAAGATCGTTAAGGAGTGCAGCCATGAGCGTAATTGAAACTGCAACTGTGCCGCTCGCACAACAACAGGCTGACGCACTGCTGAACGTGAAAGATTTGCGTGTCACCTTTAGTACCCCGGACGGCGACGTCACGGCGGTCAATGATTTGAATTTTTCCCTACGTGCCGGAGAAACGCTGGGTATTGTAGGTGAGTCTGGTTCGGGTAAATCGCAAACTGCATTTGCGTTGATGGGCCTGTTGGCTGCCAACGGACGTATTGGCGGATCGGCAACCTTCAATGGGCGTGAAATCCTCAATTTGCCAGAGCATGAACTCAATAAACTGCGCGCTGAACAAATCTCAATGATTTTTCAGGACCCAATGACTTCGTTGAATCCCTATATGCGCGTCGGTGAGCAGTTAATGGAAGTGCTGATGCTGCATAAGAACATGAGCAAAGCTGAGGCGTTTGAAGAGTCGGTGCGGATGCTCGATGCGGTAAAAATGCCGGAAGCGCGTAAACGCATGAAAATGTACCCGCACGAATTTTCTGGCGGCATGCGTCAGCGAGTCATGATTGCGATGGCATTGCTATGTCGACCTAAGCTACTGATTGCGGATGAACCCACTACTGCGCTGGACGTCACCGTACAGGCGCAGATCATGACGCTATTAAATGAACTGAAGCGGGAATTTAATACCGCCATCATTATGATCACCCACGATCTTGGCGTGGTGGCGGGGATCTGTGACAAAGTGCTGGTAATGTACGCCGGGCGCACGATGGAATATGGCAATGCGCGCGATGTCTTTTATCAACCCGTTCATCCTTATTCTATCGGTTTGCTCAACGCGGTGCCGCGTCTTGATGCGGAAGGTGAAACAATGTTGACCATCCCGGGTAATCCGCCAAACTTGCTGCGATTACCGAAAGGTTGCCCGTTCCAGCCACGTTGTCCACATGCGATGGAAATTTGTAGTAGCGCACCGCCGCTGGAAGAGTTTACGCCTGGCCGTCTGCGTGCTTGCTTTAAACCGGTGGAGGAACTGTTATGAATGCTGTAACTGAAGGAAGAAAAGTCCTCCTTGAAATCGCCGATCTTAAAGTGCACTTTGAAATCAAAGATGGCAAACAGTGGTTCTGGCAACCGCCGAAAACGCTCAAAGCCGTCGATGGTGTCACTCTTCGCCTGTATGAAGGGGAAACATTAGGTGTGGTAGGGGAATCGGGATGCGGTAAGTCCACCTTTGCTCGCGCCATCATCGGTTTGGTCAAGGCGACCGACGGTCATGTTGCCTGGTTAGGTAAAGAGTTGCTGGGCATGAAGCCCGATGAATGGCGTGCCGTTCGCAGTGATATTCAGATGATTTTCCAGGATCCGTTGGCATCGCTAAACCCGCGTATGACCATCGGCGAGATCATCGCTGAACCACTGCGTACTTATCATCCGAAAATGTCACGCCAGGAAGTTCGCGAGCGCGTGAAGGCGATGATGCTGAAAGTCGGGTTATTGCCTAACCTGATTAACCGCTATCCGCATGAGTTCTCCGGTGGGCAGTGCCAGCGTATCGGGATTGCTCGTGCTCTTATTCTTGAACCGAAGCTGATTATCTGCGATGAGCCGGTTTCGGCGCTGGACGTGTCAATTCAGGCGCAGGTGGTCAACCTGCTCCAGCAGCTGCAACGTGAGATGGGATTGTCATTAATTTTTATCGCTCATGACCTGGCCGTGGTAAAACACATTTCCGATCGTGTGTTGGTGATGTATCTCGGCCATGCGGTAGAACTGGGGACCTATGATGAGGTCTACCACAATCCACTACATCCTTACACCAGGGCATTGATGTCGGCAGTCCCCATACCTGATCCGGATCTGGAGAAGAACAAAACCATCCAGTTACTGGAAGGGGAATTACCGTCGCCGATCAACCCGCCTTCCGGTTGTGTTTTCCGTACCCGTTGCCCGATTGCCGGTCCGGAGTGCGCCAAAACACGTCCTGTTCTGGAGGGGAGTTTCAGACACGCCGTTTCTTGCCTGAAAGTCGATCCGCTTTAAACACAATAAGGGCTGACAGTTGTCAGCCCTTTTTCACGCCGAAAGCGATTATTTATTCCCGCCAGATGATATGGCAAAGTTTGTGATCTTTTTCGCGGCATAACAGAATGCGGGCGAAAACATCGTTGATTTCACCATCTTCACTGTCCGCCAGACCAATCACCACTTCGGCAAAAAAGTCTGGGTTCAAATCGAAATCAACATGTTCCTGCCAGTCTTCCGCCGGATCGAATAACTCCGCGCCGCCGCGCTCTTCAAACTGAAGATTGAACAGCAGAACATCAGCTGGATCGAGATTGTCGGCAGCCAGTTCGAGAAAAATATCGTAGGCCTGCTCAAGCGTTTCATCTTCAGTCAGGCGATTGTTTAGATCCATATCCATAGTCACTACCTGTTTAACCTCTGTTGGCGACGTTTTACAGCAACGGACTGAAGAAGTAAAACAGTCGCTCGGCGACACGTTGCCATAATGGACGTTTTAGCCATAAACGGGCATCGAGCAGACGTGAACGCGAAATATAATCGTCCTGAACGGCGGCAAGGTCTGCACCAAAACCTTTATCGTCGATTGCCAGGGTAATCTCGAAATTCAGCCACAGACTACGCATATCAAGGTTAACGGTGCCAACCAGACTTAGTTCGCCATCGACCAGCACGCTCTTGGTATGCAGTAACCCGCCTTCAAACTGATAAATTTTAACCCCAGCAGCAAGAAGTTCCGTAAAGAATGCGCGACTGGCCCAGCCGACCAGCATCGAGTCATTTTTTCGCGGAAGGATAATACTGACATCCACCCCGCGCTGCGCCGCCGTGCAAATCGCATGAAGTAAATCATCGCTTGGCACAAAGTAGGGCGTGGTCATGATCAAATATTCACGCGCCGAATAAGCCGCAGTCAATAATGCCTGGTGAATGAGATCTTCCGGAAAGCCGGGGCCAGAAGCAATTGTGTGAATGGTGTGACCGCTGGCCTGTTCAAACGGCATAATATTGACATCTGGTGGTGGCGGCAGAATACGTTTTCCGGTTTCAATCTCCCAGTCGCAGGAATAAATAATCCCCATCGCGGTGGCGATGGGGCCTTCCATACGCGCCATCAGATCAATCCATTGCCCTACGCCCGCATCTTGTTTGAAGTAGCGAGGATCGACCATATTCATGCTGCCGGTGTACGCGATGTAATTATCGATCATGATCATCTTGCGATGTTGGCGCAGGTCCATACGGCGTAAAAACACACGCATCAGATTGACCTTTAAGGCTTCGACCACTTCAATACCGGCATTACGCATTAGCTCGGGCCACGGGCTGCGGAAAAAAGCCACACTCCCGGCGGAGTCGAGCATCAATCGGCAATGAATACCACGCCGTGCAGCCGCCATTAATGATTCAGCCACCTGGTCCGCCATGCCGCCGGGCTGCCAGATATAAAACACCATCTCAATATTATGGCGCGCGAGCTGGATGTCGCGGATTAACGCCTGCATCACATCATCTGACTCGGTCATCAGTTGTAGCTGATTCCCTTTGACCCCAGCGATCCCCTGACGACGCTCGCAAAGCTTGAATAATGGCGCAGCGACACTGCTATTTTCTTCGGCGAAGATATGCTTACAGGCTTTAAGGTCGTTAAGCCATTTTGCGGTGGAAGGCCACATCGCTCTGGCGCGCTCAGCGCGGCGTTTGCCTAAATGGAGCTCGCCAACGGCAAGATAGGCAATAATTCCGACTAACGGCAGAATGTAAATAATCAACAGCCAGGCCATCGCGGAGGGAACTGCGCGTCGTTTCATTAGAATGCGTAAAGTTACGCCTGCAATGAGCAACCAGTATCCCAGAATGGCCAACCAACTCACCAACGTATAAACGGTTGTCATAGATTAGAAATCCTTTTGAAAGCGCATTGTTATGAGTTTACGCATATGGATTCATCTGGCAAATAAAAACGCGGGAAAAGCACTGGTCAGCGTCGGGGGTGGGGGTATAATGACCATTCTGTTATTGCATAGAGTAGTTAACATGAAGCGGAGTAGAACGGAAGTGGGGCGCTGGCGCATGCAGCGTCAGGCTAGCCGACGTAAATCGCGTTGGCTTGAGGGGCAATCGCGCCGAAATATGCGTATCCACAGCATCAGGAAGTGCATTCTAAACAAACAGCGTAACTCGTTATTGTTTGCGATCTACAATATCTAAATATACTGGGCACCATTGCGGTGCCCAATAAGTTTACTCTTTCGTCTTTAAACTCTATTTTTGCACTGATTCTTTACTGTCAGCTTTCGTTTCTTGTTCATCGTTATCGCTGAAAATGCCATGACCGGAGTTCAACAACATTGAAACGAGCATATCATTATTAATCTCTTCACCATTTAAAACTCGCGCCAGAATTTCGCTGCCAAACAGTTGCGGTGAGAGAATGATATCCGGATGTACCATCTTAATCTTATTCAGGTTTTTGCTATCACTGACGGCGAGAACTGTTTTGACATCACTGCTCATATCTTTTGCCGAGAGTACAACAAACGCGTTATCTGCATCGTTATCACTCAGCGCCAGAATGGCCCGGCAGCGATCGATTCCCGCTTTCTTTAATACTGAACTGTCATTACTGTCACCGGGGATAACATCAGCGTTATCGCCTAAGCGTTGCTCAAGTTGCTTGATATCATCTTCAGGCAAGTTGCTGATAACCGTTACGTTTTGTCCGCGTTGATTCAGTTGCAGGATCGTATTGATGGCGAGAATCGAATGTCCGCAAACAATAAAATGATCTTTACGATGCATTGTATGATTGTTTCCTTTTACAAGTTTGTTGAATCCCCCGCGGATAAGCGGACCAAAAATTGAGGTCATAGATGTGGCAAAAACGGTAATGCCGGAAATAATGACCGAAATAGTGAACAATCGTGCTGATTCAGAAACAGGGACAATATCGCCATAGCCGACGGTTGACATGGTTTCTATCGAAAAATAGAACGCGGTCATCAAACTTTCTATTCGCGGATTAAAACCTTCGCTTAAATAAAGCGCACCGTAGGTTGAGTAAAACAGTAATGTCGTGAAACTAATAAATGCAAAAATTGTCCCGGCTGCGGCGCTACTGTGGGAGAAGTCTTTGCGCAGTATCAGCAAAAACACCAGCGTAAAAATGCAAAATCCAATACTAAATTTCAGCCAGGGATAAAAATGCAGGGTGTAAATTAGCGCTATCAACAACAAAATGATACTGATTGCCCATGCGAGCTTTGCCCGGAACAGTAAGCCAATGGAGTTCAGGACAAGAAAGACGCCGAGCATAAATAGTGGGGCGTTTGCCAGCAAGGAGAGATCCAACTCTGAAAATGCTTTGATATGGAAAATATCAAGCAAATTGACCGACATACCATAGATTGTTTTAAAAATAAGCAATCCATTTAAAAAGACGGCCAGCGCGAGAATGTCGTGCCGTAGGGTCACCCATAAATTTGTTGCTGTTTGTTTGAATGTAGCCCAGTGACTCACTGATACCTCTGTAACCACAATTTTGTTTAATTATCTTAGCGTGCACATTTTCTGAACATACATGCAGCGCGTGAATGTGTTAAACAATAGTAGATGACTTTATCGGCAGTAATCAAAGGTTTTGAGCGAGCAACTCTGCGTCAGGAAAGGGCATTTTCCTGAATATGCTCACATCATATAAAGAAATACAGATAAAGTTATTATCTGCTTGTGGTAGTGAATGCACTGACCGGCTATAAGGAAAGGCCAAACAAGAACACGGTTGCAAAAACCGTGCCCTTAAATATTGAATCTCTATTCAGAACACTTTCTTAAATGGTTTCACTGAAACGTGTTCATAGACTCCTGCCGCTACGTACGGGTCAGCATCGGCCCAGGCCTGAGCTGCTTCCAGCGATTCAAATTCAGCAATAACGGTTGAGCCAGTAAATCCCGCAGCCCCTGGATCGTTACTGTCTACCGCTGGCATTGGACCAGCTGTCAACAAACGACCTTCATCATGCAGTAACTGTAAACGTGCTAAATGTGCCGGACGAACGGAAAGGCGTTTTTCGAGGCTATCAGCTTTGTCTTGAGCGTAAATAACATACAACACGGGCACAACTCCTTGTTCGGGAAAGTTGTAAAGTACGTTATTTGAAAGGGCGAAGATCTGCAACGGAAAGATGATGTCTTTGTTAAGACCATGCATAAATTAAGGTCAATTACGCCAAAAATGACATTTTCACTGATTCTGATCGTCTTGCCTTATTGAATATGATTGCTATTTGCATTTAAAATCGAGACCTGGTTTTTCTACTGAAATGATTATGACTTCAATGACCCTTGATTTACCTCGCCGCTTCCCCTGGCCGACGTTACTTTCGGTCTGCATTCATGGTGCTGTTGTGGCGGGTCTGCTCTATACCTCGGTACATCAGGTTATTGAACTACCTGCGCCTGCGCAGCCAATTTCTGTCACGATGGTTGCGCCTGCTGATCTCGAACCGCCACAAGCCGTTCAGCCGCCACCGGAGCCGGTGGTAGAGCCAGAACCGGAACCTGAGCCGATCCCCGAACCGCCAAAAGAAGCACCGGTGGTCATTGAAAAGCCGAAGCCGAAACCTAAGCCAAAACCGAAGCCGGTGAAAAAGGTACAGGAGCAGCCAAAACGCGATATCAAACCCGTAGAGTCGCGTCCGGCATCACCGTTTGAAAATACGGCACCCGCGCGCCCCACATCAAGTACGGCAACGGCTGCAACCAGCAAGCCGGTTACCAGTGTGGCTTCAGGACCACGCGCATTAAGCCGTAATCAGCCGCAGTATCCGGCACGAGCACAGGCATTGCGCATTGAAGGGCAGGTTAAAGTTAAATTTGACGTCACGCCGGATGGTCGCGTGGATAACGTACAAATCCTCTCAGCCAAGCCTGCGAACATGTTTGAGCGTGAGGTGAAAAATGCGATGCGCAGATGGCGTTATGAGCCGGGTAAGCCAGGCAGTGGGATTGTGGTGAATATCCTGTTTAAAATTAACGGCACCACCGAAATTCAGTAAGCAGAAAGTCAAAAGCCTCCGACCGGAGGCTTTTGACTATTACTCAACAGGTAAGGCGCGAGGTTTTCCTTCAGGATCAACCGCGACATACTTAAATAATGCTTCTGTCGCTTTATAGCGTTGCCCGATTGGTTCAGACGCTACTTTTTTCACCCACACTTCAATATTAATGCTGACCGATGTCGTCCCTTTCTGGACACAGCGTGCATAGCAGCACACCACATCGCCGACCGCAACCGGCCGTAAGAAAGTCATTCCTTCAACCCGCACAGTCACTACGCGACCGTGGGCAATTTCTTTTGCCAGAATAGCGCCGCCAATATCCATTTGTGACATTAACCAACCACCAAAGATGTCACCATTGGCATTGGTATCGGCGGGCATGGCTAAAGTACGTAAAACAAGATCGCCCTGAGGGACGTTATGTGTTGTAGACATGGTAAAACCGACTTAAAAGGAAAATCACAGGCGCGATGCTACTATGATTTTCCTGAGGAGAACAGAGGAGATACAGCGCCAGCCCCGAAGGACTGGCAGTCTGGTTAGGATTTATCTTCCTGCGGCATGTGGCGGTAGATATAGATACCGCTTAACAATGTGAAGATTAAGGTAAGGGCGGTCAGGCCAAAGACTTTAAAGTTGACCCAAATATTTTGCGGCAGCCAGAATGCGATGTAGATGTTTGCCAGACCGCAAAGGATAAAGAAAACAGCCCAGGCCAGATTCAGCTTCGACCATACCGGTTGCGGCAGCGTGAGTTCTTTACCCAGCATCCGCTGAATTAGCGGCTTTTTCATCACCCATTGGCTGACTAACAGGGCTCCCGCAAATAGAGCATAAATGACTGTAACCTTCCATTTAATAAACTCATCATTGTGGAAGAACAGCGTCAAGCCACCGAAGACGACCACCAGAACAAAAGTGATCAGGGCCATCTTCTCAACCTTACGAAAGCGAACCCAGCTATAGATAAGCACAATCGCCGTGGCGACGATCAGCGCCGCAGTAGCCGCATAGATGTCATAAATCTTGTAAAACGCGAAAAAGACAACCAGCGGTAAAAAATCAAGAAACTGCTTCATTTTACGATTCCGTAATCAAATGCTTAAGGTTATTGGCGAATCAACATATACAGGCGGAACAGATAGATGAGCAATATGGCAGAAATCAGGTTGCTCAAGGTGTTCGCCAGAACGGCACCAATTTCCGGGGTTAATGCGGCAAAAGAAGAGGCAAAAAGCAGCAACAGTGTTTTTGCCAGCAACCAGCTCAGTACTGCGGGTGCCACCAGACGCATATTCGCCCAAGTCAGCCGCATACTGCTACGCATCGAGGCAAAAATGCCCATTTTGTCCTGTACCAGCATCACCGGTGCCAGGGCCAGTAAAATGGCCATGATAATTCCCGGAACGACCACCAGCATGATGCCAATCTGTACTAAAAGGGTAGTCAGAAAAATCAGAATAAATAACTTGGGCAATATCGGCGCACTGGCACCAATAGCTCGCAGCGCACTGACTCTCTGACCCGCAGACACCAGCTGGATAATTAATATTACGCCTCCGGCGAGAATGGCGTTACCGATTAATCCTGAAAAAGTGGACGCCGCTGAAGCCTGCAGCAAAATTTGTTGCTGTTCCGGTGACATATTCTGAACCAGGTCGAACAACCCACTACTGCCGCTAACGGGCACGCCGTCATTGAGCTGCGCAAGCTGTGCATCACTGGGTGAGAAAACATGCCCTAACACCACTGTGATAAACGCACATAGCAACGATACCAACAGAATGGTCATAAATTGATTACGGAAGAAATTTCCGGTGTCACGGTATACGGACTGCGCCGTGATAGACATGCACTCTCCTTGAGTTTTATGCAGGTGTTAATTAGCGGGCAATTGTACCCTGGTTAAGCCTCGGGTGGCAGCATCAGGTCTTGTATGGAAAAGCATATCTTTGTAAAGCGGAGGTAATTGCTGGCCTTCAGGCGTGGGCAAACCGCGGCAAGTGGCGATCGAGTTAATATTTGCGTAGAGAAAATATTTAAAAATTGATTTAAATCACATTAACCAGGATTCTCAATGCAACTTCTAAATTAATCCAGATCAATAAATGGTGAATTATCATATGTAATGTGATCTATGTAGGATCATTTGTTACTCCAATGTAGGTATATTCGTCACGTTTTTATAACCATAACGACGGAGCGGATATGAAAAAGTTAACAGTGGCGGCTTTGGCAGTAACAACTCTTCTTTCTGGCTGTGCCTTTGCGCATGAAGCAGGCGAATTTTTTATGCGTGCAGGTTCTGCAACCGTACGTCCAACAGAAGGTGCTGGTGGTACGTTAGGAAGTCTGGGTGGATTCAGCGTGACCAATAACACTCAACTGGGCTTGACGTTTACTTATATGGCGACCGACAACATTGGTGTGGAATTACTGGCAGCGACGCCGTTCCGCCATAAAATCGGCACCCGGGCGACCGGCGATATTGCAACCGTTCATCATCTGCCGCCAACACTGATGGCGCAGTGGTATTTTGGTGATGCCAGCAGCAAATTCCGTCCTTACGTTGGGGCCGGTATTAACTACACCACCTTCTTTGATAATGGATTTAACGATCATGGCAAAGAGGCAGGGCTTTCCGATCTCAGTCTGAAAGATTCCTGGGGAGCTGCCGGGCAGGTGGGGGTTGATTATCTGATTAACCGTGACTGGTTGGTTAACATGTCAGTGTGGTACATGGATATCGATACCACGGCTAAGTATAAATCTGGTGTTACTACCGTGAAAGACTCGGTACGACTGGATCCGTGGGTGTTTATGTTCTCTGCCGGGTACCGCTTTTAATTTTCTCTGCAAAATCTCTGCAAAACTCCTCTGCAAAACTGGTTATCAAATGACCAGTTTTTTCCACTCCTTGCCGCGTGCATCGTTGTAAATATCGGTCATTTTTTGATTCGAATGACCCAGCAAAATTTGGGTATCAATTCCCTGCTCTCTGAACAATCGCTCTGATAAAGATCTCTGCTCATGGAAAGAGGGTGGGGTGCCATTAGCACGCCAGTTGTAATCCACAGAATCCCGCGCTTTTTTAAATGCAACGGTTAACGTTGCTGGCTTAACCATCCCGCCGCGCTTAGCTGTCCCTTTCGCGTGATGATGGTGCAATAGCCACGGACTAAGAACGCAATCGCGACAGGATGACACCACATCATCCAGGGTGAGATTTAATTTATCGCAACGCAGAGCCAGAGGGATGGCAATCCGGGTTCCTGTTTTTTGCTGTTCGACATGAAGATAACCATCCCGGATATCCGAAAATTGCATTTTGCAAATATCTGAAAGGCGCTGGCCTGTCATCAGTGCCAGCAGCATACCGCGCTGTAAAAAGTAACCATCCTTTTCCGCTGCGTTATAAATCATCGTCCACTCATCAAAAGTCAGTCGCTGTCTTGATATCCGCACCTGTGGTTTTTTTGCCGATTCTGCAGGGTTAAAGCCTGGCGGGACATCGCCCGTTTGCTGAGCTTCCCGGAAAACATCGATCAGTACCTTCCTGAAAATTTGTCCCATTCTGTTATGTCCTCTGGACTTGTACTCTTCCAGCACCGATACCACATCCTTTACGGTTATGGCATCTAACGGTCTGGTGCCAAAACGTTCATCAAAAACCCTGAGAGGGGCCGCTTTCTGTTTCAGCGTGTTGAGTTTGATTTCTCCGTTTTCATATCTTTCCTGTTGAATTTTTCTGTAATTATTCAGAAAAATGGAAACGGTTGATGAACCGCCGGTATCATTAATAATTTTCTCCTGCAGGCTGAGCATTTGTTCCATTTGCTGCCTGGCAAGACGGCTGTTCGCTTCTGCTGCAATAGTTTCTGCCAGTTTCTGGTCAATACTGCCGAGACCGTGATTTTTGCCTGTTATGGGATGCCTGTAACGCCAGTAAACTTTGTTATTTCTTTTGTCAAAATACGGAGATAATCCCGGAACATTGGTTTTATATTTTCGCGGGCGCGCCATCTTCCAGTATCCTCTTCAAAGCAGGGTGATCTGTGGCGATCACCTCCGGCTTGTTTACCATTCCGACAAAGCGAGCTCGCGGATCCACTCGCCAGTGTCTTCCAACTTTTTTGGGGAGAGGGAATATCATTCCGGCTTTAGCGTATTTACTTAACGTGCCCGGAGTAGGGACCGGATCGCTGAATTCCTCTTTTGCCCACTCAGTGAGCAGAATAAGTCTTGCCATGAGCGTCGTTCGCTAATCATGGTCGCCGCCACTATAGCTGGTGGGCGACGACCGGGGTTGAACATTAAAAATCAGCCTGATTCGGGATCAGTTTTTGCCAGATTGCTGAAACGTATTTTGCCTGGTGACGGGCGTCATCAAGTGCATTGTGGCGCACGCCTTCGAATGGAATAACGGTTCTGGCATCAAAGTCGATTGTTTTTCCCAGCTCAACGATTGTGCGTACATCGCGATCGTTGTGGTAGCGCCACGGGCAGGGGATGTCCAGACGTTCGTATGAGGTGCGCAAAATTGCGTTATCGAAAGTTGCACCATTACCCCATACCTGAACGAATTTTTCATCTGAGTATTCGTTGATGAACTCCCGAAACTGCGAAAGGGCATCCTTCAGTTTTACCTGGTCTGTTAAAATGGCAGCTCTGGCTTCACTGGACTGCTTCAGCCACCATTCGATGGTTCCACCGTCAGGAACAGCCCCTGTATTCATTGCGTCAGTCAGACTGATAACGATATAAAATACTGGTCCGATTTCCCCTGTTTGTGGGTCGAAGAAAACCGCACCAATAACCACGATGGGCGCATTGGTGTTGGTTCCCATTGTTTCAAGGTCGATCATCAGGTGGTACCACACTCTGCTGGTGGATGTGATAACGTGATGACCGTTCACCGCAATTAAGGAATCTGCTGTCTCGCCAGTTTCATTATCGCTGGCGTGGTCCTGAGCGCTGCCAGCATTCTCCTTGTGTGGATGTTCAGCGCCTTCCATTTCCTCCGGATCATTTTCCTGAACTTCAACCTGATTCTCTTCATCGAATGTTTCTTGGTATGTTGCGTCGCCCATCACCGCACCACAATCAGGGCAGTTGCCGCCACCGATCTGACCGCAGGCGGTGCAGACTTTTTCCGCTTCCTGTTGCGCTACCGGTTCGGATTGTTTCGTTTCTGGCTCGTTTTGTAACGCATTTTGGCTGTTTTGTTCCGCTTTCTGGTTGTTTTGTTCCGTT